>APMI01000133.1_pt1 | contig 283286 bp, 228 predicted proteins | sample 667938 | NCBI WGS metagenome assembly APMI01 (sample SAMN01084076, study PRJNA167559) | wastewater metagenome | biome: Wastewater | place: Denmark: Ejby Moelle, Odense | collected 2011-11-28
TTTATTGCTGAAGCAAAACCAGAAGATAAAATGAATTACATCCGCAAAGAACAGGCTGGAGGTCGCCTGGTTGCCATGATGGGTGATGGTACAAATGATGCTCCTGCACTTGCCCAGGCCGATGTAGGTGTAGCGATGAACAGCGGTACGCAGGCAGCAAAAGAAGCAGGCAATATGGTTGACCTTGATAATGATCCAACCAAGCTGATTGAAGTAGTGGAAATTGGCAAACAACTGCTGATGACAAGGGGTACATTAACCACCTTCAGTATTGCCAATGATGTGGCAAAATATTTTGCGATTGTTCCGGCTCTTTTTATCACTTCTGTTCCTGCATTGCAGGGAATGAATATTATGCAACTGCATAGTCCTGAAAGTGCCATTCTTTCAGCCGTAATTTTTAATGCCATCATTATTCCATTGCTGATACCATTAGCCTTAAAAGGAGTTGCTTATAAACCAATAGGTGCAAGTGCCCTGCTGCGAAGAAACCTTTTTATCTATGGATTAGGTGGTGTTATTGTTCCCTTTATTGGTATTAAACTGATTGATCTTTTTGTTTCCTTATTTTTTTAAAAACACGATAAAAATGAAAGAACATATATTACCCGCAATTCGTATTACCCTTGTCAGTTTTATTTTCTTTTCGGGCATTTATACATTGATCATTCTTGGTATTGCCCGGTTTGTGCCAAACAAAGGTGAAGGGTTTATAACCGGTACAGGTGAAAAAAAATATTACAGCAACATCGGGCAGAAATTTACTGATGATAAATATTTCAACAGCCGGCCTTCGGCAGTTGATTATAATGCTGCTGGTGCAGGCGGCAGTAACAAAGGTCCTTCCAATCCTGAATACCTTGCACAGGTGCAAGCAAGAGTTGATACGTTCTTAGTACATAATCCCGGTGTTAAAAAGGAAAACATTCCTTCTGATCTTGTTACTGCAAGTGGCAGCGGACTCGACCCCGACATTTCCGTACAGGCTGCACACATACAGGTAAAACGTATTGCAAAGATCAGGGGCATTGCAGAACCAAACCTTGAAGCCTTAATTGTAAACAATACAGAAAAACCATTTGCAGGATTATTTGGTCCGGCTAAAATAAATGTGCTGAAACTGAATCTTGCATTGGATCAATTAAAGTAAACTTTGCTTATGGCTGTTTCTTTTATCAAATTAATAATGGTTACAACAGATGCCGGATAAAGAACAAACAGTACAGCATTTTCTCGACCTCATAAAAAAATCACGCAGAGGTAAGTTTAAAATTTACATTGGTATGAGTGCAGGTGTAGGTAAAACGTTTCGTATGCTGCAGGAAGCACATGCCTTACTTCGCAATGGTATTGATGTCAAGATCGGCTATATTGAAACACATAACCGAAAAGAAACACATGATCTGCTGGAAGGATTGCCCGTTATTCCCCGCCGCAAATTATTTTACAAGGGAAAAGAACTGGATGAGCTGGATGTACAGGCAGTGATAAATCTTCGCCCCGAAGTGGTGATTATTGATGAACTGGCACACACCAATATTGAGGGAAGTAAAAACGAAAAACGTTGGCAGGATGTGATGGAAATCCTCGAAGCAGGAATTAATGTCATCAGCGCTGTCAATATTCAGCACATTGAAAGTCTGAATGCAGAAGTGAAAGAAATTACAGGCGTTGAAGTAAAAGAACGTATTCCCGACAGTGTGCTGGCGCAAGCCGATGAAGTGGTGAATATCGATTTAACAGCTGATGAATTAATCACCCGTTTAAAAGAAGGGAAAATCTATGATGCGGCAAAGATTGAAACAGCATTAAAGAACTTTTTTAAAAGTCAACACATCCTGCAGTTGCGTGAACTGGCATTGAAAGAAGTTGCCTCACAGGTGGAAAGGAAGGTTGAAACAGAAGTAACAAAAACAAACGCAGCAAAACATGAACGTTTTCTTGCCTGCATCAGTTCAAATGAAACAACAGCAAAAACGGTCATCAGGAAAACAGCACGCCTGGCCAATTATTACAACAGCAAATGGTATGTACTCTATGTACAGACACCAAAAGAAAGCCCTGAAAAAATTCCGCTGGATAAACAGCGCCACCTCATCAATAATTTTAAGCTGGCAACAGAATTAGGTGCAGAAATCATAAAAGTGGAAAACAGCAATATTGCAAAAGCCATTATTGAACAATGTGAAGAACGGCAGGTAACAACTATCTGCGTTGGCAAACCGCACCTCAATATGATAAGACTTATTCTTGCAACAAACGTATTTAATGAACTGTTGAAAAAACTGTCAGCCAGCGATATAGATTTGGTAATTTTAAGCTGATGAAATATCCATAAAAATAATCAGGATTACTTATACCAACAGCGATGATCATTTTTATGGATATATCATGTGGCAATTAAAAAACAACAGGTGATCACATGAAAGTAAAAGAAAAACTTCTGTTAAGTACAGGTATCCTGTTTGCCATGATTATTTTGCTCACGGCATTAAGCATTATATATGTCAACCGCCTCAGCAACGACACATCAAATATTCTTGTTGCCAATTACAACACCCTGGATTATTCCCGGAAAATGATGATGGCGCTCGACAATAATATTGGAAATACAACCAACCGGAAGCAGTTTGAAGAAAACCTGCGCCTGCAGCACAAAAACATAACCGAACCCGGCGAGCAGGAATTGACAGACAGCCTTGCTGCCAACTACAAAGCGCTTTTACTTCACCCGGCTGATTCTTCTTTTTTACACAGAGCAAGAAAAAACATTTCCAGCATCATGCTGCTCAATATGCAGGCCATAGAACGTAAAAGTAAAATAGCTGCAGAAACATCCGACAAATCAATTTTCTGGATTACTGTTATAGGTACAATCTGTTTTGTCATTGCGTTAACCTTGTTTTTTAACCTGCCTGGTAATGTAGCAAACCCGATCAGGGAATTAACCGAAAGCATCAGGGAAATTGCACAGGGAAATTATGCTCGCCGCATTCATTACCCAGGCAAAAATGAATTTGGCGATCTGGCATCTTCATTTAATACAATGGCCGAAAAACTGGAAGAATACCAGGCAAGCAATCTGCAGAAAATCCTTATTGAAAAAAAGAGAATCGAAACGCTCATCAACAATATGAATGATCCGGTGATTGGCCTGGATGAAAACAGGAAAGTCCTGTTCATGAATAATATTGCGCTGAAAATTTCAGGACTCAAAGCAGAAGATGTAATGAATAAACCAGTACAGGAAATTGCGGTAACAAATGATCTTGTTCGCTCTCTGGTTCAGGAACTGTTTACAGAAAACAAGGAAAAGTCAGAAACGAAACAACCCGTAAAAATATATGCCAACAATAAAGAAAGCTACTTTGAAAAACAAATCATCCCGATTAAAATCATCCCTACTGGTGAAATGAAGGAAGTGCTGATGGGTAATGTAATTCTGTTGCAGAACATTACTCCCTATAAGGAACTTGATTTTGCAAAAACCAATTTTATAGCAACGGTTTCGCATGAGTTAAAAACACCGATCTCCTCCATTAAAATGAGTCTGCAGCTGCTAGAAAACAAACAGCTTGGTTCGTTAAATGAAGAACAAAAAAATCTTGTGGACAGTATTAAAGAAGATGCCGGACGTTTATTAAAAATAACTGGTGAGCTGCTAAATATGACACAGGTTGAAACAGGCTCCATTCAAATGTCTGTAGCACCATCCGCACCTAACGATATTGTTGATTATGCAGTCAACGCAAACAAATCAGCTGCCGAAAACAAAAACATAAAACTGGATATTTCTATTCCCGCAAATACCCCTCAGGTATTGGCTGATAAAGACAAAACAGCATGGGTATTGAACAACCTTATTTCTAATGCAATCCGATTTAGCTATGATCATTCAATTGTGTATATATCCGTAAATGAAGAAAACGGGAAAATAAAATTCAGTGTTACAGATAAGGGACAGGGAATTGCTCCGCAATACATCGGTAAAATTTTCGATCGCTACTTCCGTATACCCGGCACAAAAAAAGAAGGAACCGGCTTAGGCCTAAGCATCAGCAAAGAATTTATTGAAGCACAAGGTGGCTTTATGACGGTTGAAAGTGAATTTGGGAAAGGAAGCAGCTTTTCATTTTATCTTGACACCTGCAGTCAATAACTATAACCATTATTTACCCTGGCTGCTAAACAAGCCTCCTGTGTATTTCCAGACAGGGCTAAAATGAAGTAAAAAAAATGCTCTGTTTTAGAAATAGTGTGCAAGCCCTGTTAAGGTAAACCACTGGGTTACCTGTTATGGTATTAAGGCAGGCTGCGTTTTAAACTGAAATAACAATTACTGAAGAAGATGATTTATTTGAGTACTTCGTCTGTATCATCATCACCTTCTTCCTCCTTTGTTTTGTGATAATCGTTTTTCAGCTGTTCCTCAAATTGTTTTTCATCTTTCTGATTACGTACAATGAAAAACACAATAAGAGCAATGCATATTACAACCGTTATTGAAACAACAAAAATGTTCATAACAAATGTTTACAGAAAGATACTGCACAGCTGAGAATTTGTATGTTAAGTTTTGGGCAATAAAAAAAGGCATCATTACGATGCCCTTTTTTATTTGCATTGAAATAAATTATTTCAGATGCTTAGATAAAAGCTTAGCAATATCAAACATTGATACCTGTGCTTTACCACCGAAAACTGGTTTCAGTTTAGCATCAGCATTGATCATACGTTTGTTTTTTGCATCCTGCAATTTGTTTGCTTTAATGTAAACCCAAAGTTTTTTTACAACTTCAGTACGTGGAGCAGGTTTGTTACCAATTACTGCTGCCAGTTCAGCACTTGGAGTAAGCGCTTTCATGAAAGCTGCATTAGGCTTACGAGCTGATTTCTTTTTTGGAGCTGCTTTTTTAGGAGCTGCTTTCTTAGGAGCTGCTTTTTTTGGAGCTGCTTTCTTTACTGCTTTTTTTGGAGCAGCTTTTTTAGCTGCTTTCTTAGGAGCTGCTTTTTTTGCTTTTTTAGTTGCCATTTTTTTAAAATTTAGAATTTAAATGGGTTATAGTTTATTTCTGGCAATGAATTTAGAATAAAAACAATTATAAACAAACATTCTAAACAAAAAGGTTATACACATTCTTAATAACTGTGTTTTCATTGGGAAAAACCGCATTTTTTGCTGCTTTTTTACCTGCCGTATTTCATGAGAATTTCAGCCGATTCAGCAATGTAATGTCCGCCAAATAATACAGCATGCACCAGCAGCGGATAAAGTTGCGTAAGCTGTAACCTTTGCTGCCAAAGGCTTTCAAGCGGATAGTAATAATTGTACGCTTCATAAAACTCCCTGCTGAAACCTCCGAATAAGCTTGTCATTCCAATATCCATTTCCCTGTGACCATAGTAAACAGCAGGATCAATTAGTACAGGAAAGCCATTTTCATTGGGAAATGATTTCCACCCCATAAGTCGCCATGCAACAATGCATGCGGCTCATTGGGAAAAATCTCCGGCAAACGTTTATACAACCGGAAAGCAAAGTCCTGTTCTTTTGATGAAAATGCATGTATCTGCAGGAGCTTTTCCAGCAATGGCTGCAGGTGCTGCAACGCATAAAACTCAGCCCAGCTTTGTGATGGAGAATTAAGTTGCACCAAACTTCCAATGTAATTATCATTGGGAAAACCGGCATGTGTATGTGAATGCTGATGTAGTTCGGCCAGTTGCTCTCCCATTCTTTGCCAGTAATCAACAGCAGTATGTGAACGTTCAATCCATTGCAGCAGCAGGAATTGTTTTGATGCTGCTGTACCGTATTGAATAACTTCCGGAATAACAAAGCGGCTGTTTGCTGCAAGTGTTTTCAATCCCAATGCTTCCTGTTCAAACATTCCGGGATATGCTGCTGCATCATTTACTTTCAGGAAAAACTGCTGTCCCTGCCAGTACAGCTTATATGCCTCATTGATGTCACCACCACTTACACGCTGTATATTCATTCCCTGCAAACCGGCTGCTTCCAGTATTTCGTCAAGTGCATTCATTACATCAACCGTTTAATGATTTTTATAAGCATATTCACCAGCACACTCAGTAAAATCATTGTAGTAAAAGGAAAATAAAAACGGAAGTTTTCTTTTTCAATCCGTATATCACCCGGTAACCTTCCAATGAAATGAAGTTTATCGTGAAAGAAATAAATAATCACTCCGGCAACAAGCAAAACAGCTCCTGCCAGCATTATCCATTTACCTGTTTCAGCATTCATCAGTTTTATTTGCCGTTAAATTACGCAACGAATCAATTGAGTAATTATTTCTTTTCATTAACCTGCATTACTGAAAAAGAAAAAGGCTTCCGGAGAAGCCTTTTTTATATACAGATGTTCTTGTTATAAAGCTATTCCTACTCCCAGCTGAAATCCGGAAGTTTTCCATTTGTTGGAAGTTGTGATATCGCTGATATCGTTCAATCCAATGGCATAACGTCCGTAAACTCTAACACGGAGAATATTTAACTGTGCACCAAAAAGCATGGAGAGATCGCCGCTTTTAAATGCATCCTTACCATTTGCTACAAGACTTTTATCCTTGTTTAGCAGGATGCCGAATTGAGGACCTGCCTGTAAGGAAAGTACTTTAGCGGGTTTGTATGTAAGCAATAATGGAATGCTTAAATAATTCAGTTGCGGATTTTTCAGATCCTGGTTTTGCAGATCTGTATAAATACGCTTAAAACCTGTTACTGTATCAGCATTGATCTGGTTCCATAACAGCTCTGGCTGAAGACCCCATTTTTTGCCCAGCGGAATTTCCATAAATCCACCAAGGTGATAGCCGAGTGTATATTTTTCACTGAAACCGCTACCATCAATTTTACCAAGATTGGCACCAAGCTTTGGACCGATTCTGAATTGTGCAAATGAAGTTGATGAAACTGCAACTGCTGCAAGAAGGATTACAAGATACTTTTTCATTCTGTTTGATTTTAATTGTATGTATAACGGCTAATTAAATGCCAATTATTTTTTACCCCTTGTAAAAATATGTTAAGACGATTTTCTTTTCTTAAAACATAAAACCGGTGTGCATGGTAAACAAGGTATTGAATTTGTTCTTGCTGCTGAGCAGATAATAATCAAAATACACCTGCGGGTTGATGTAAAACTTTTTGATATACCAGGCAAGATCAAGATTTATTCCAAGAGACTGTAGATTAAATTCACCCATTTCGTTATAGTTTCGGGAAGATGGAAATTTGAACTTTTTTTTGGCAAACTGGTAAGCATCCAATTTATGTAACCGAAAATATTGAATAAGATCCGGTGTAAGCTTACCTTTTGAAATGTACTCTATATTGTAATCACTCAAACCAAAATACATCATGAATGCCGTGGAAAAAACAATATAATCATGCGTTGTAATTCCATCCCATGTAAACTTGCTGCGTACGGAAGCAATAACAGAATAATCCCTGAGTTTTACATTCATTGTATCGTACTGTTTATAGAAAACAGTTGTATCAGGGCGCAGGTAATGTTTAATCACTGCAAACGTATCGGTTTGAGAATACTGCGATTGTTTACCGTTTGCAAATCCTAAAGAAATGGATGGTTTGATCTTCCATTTTTTATATTCAGCATAACCATAAAAATCATTTTTGTAAGGCGATGCCAGTTCATGTTCTGCAGTTCCTTTGAAATAACGTGTATAGGTTATCCCAGCACCGAATTTTTCACTGCTTTCATAATCGTAAGAAGGCGTGATGGTATGCTGATAAAAAGAAGACGACCCGTTTTCCATTGCAATAAATCCATTGTATGCAATTCCAAAACCGGATTTATGATAATAAGCAATGACAGGCGTGATATTGATATTCTTCTTTGTCTGCTGCGCATTCAACGCTGTGTTGTTTACACTGTACTGCATATTACCTGCGCCAATGCCAACCTGGAAATAACTCTTTGGTTGTTTTAACGAGTCGAGCATATCAAGGAAGGCATTCACTTCCCGTTCAATTGAATCTTTGTTAATGGGAATTGTATCGCTCACAGTTTCCTGTGCAAGCAGTGAAACAGTAGGAAGCAAAACGAATAATAACAGAATAAGTGGTTTAGTCATAATCATGCGGTCGGAAAAATAGACCAACCGACCGCAAGATAGTTTAAGGAATGCAAAAAATTAAGTCAGTTCTATCAATGTAATCTCAGGTAAAATACCAACCCTGCCTGGATAACCAATAAATCCAAAGCCACGGTTAACGTATAATTTTTGTTTATCCTGTTCGTATAATCCTGCCCATTGCTTGTACACATATTTTACCGGGCTCCAGCGAAAACCGGGCAGTTCAACACCAAACTGCATACCATGTGTGTGGCCTGCAAGTGTAAGATCAATATCGGTATAGTTGCTTGTTACTTCGCCATTCCAATGTGAAGGATCATGGCTCATTAATATTTTAAACGGAACATCTTTCACGGGTGCATGTGCAACATCTAATTTACCAAATGACGGGAAATTGATTTTTGCACTTTTGTTATCAATGCCCATAATGGCTATCTGCTGGCCGTTACGTTCAATGAGCACATGATCATTACTCAGCAAATGCCAGCCCATTTCTTTGTGTACCTGCTTTACTCCTTCTGCATTGGCTAATTGCTTTTCCCTGATTTCTTCCCTGGATGACCCTGATGGAAAACCATAATCATGGTTGCCCAGTGTGGCATATACTCCATGCTTTGCCCGCAGCTGACTGAAAATATCTTTGTATTCATTCATTTCTTCCGCAGCATAATTCACAAGGTCGCCGGTAAACAAAATCACATCTGCATTCTGTTTGTTGATTTTATCAATGCCTTTTTTTACAGCTTCTTTATCCGTAAAACTTCCGCTGTGAATATCGCTGATATGAATAATTTTAAAGCCTTTAAAAGCTGCAGGAAGGTTGCTGAAATTCATTGCTACTTTCTGCAGGTGATAACGGTACTTGTTACCAAAACCATACACAAGCGATGTAAACAAACCACCACCTACTGCAAGTCCTGCCCAGCTTAAAAACATGGAACGTGTAATGCCTGTACCACTGCCGGTATTTTTAGGATTCCAGTTGGGGAAAATAAAACTACCTGCCCATTGCACCACACGACGCACATCATCCACCACAAAAAATGTACTTGCGAGAAATTTTGCGAGGAATAAACCAATTACAATTGCAAACGCATAGGTACGAAGCAGTTTATGCCAGCTTTCGTAATTGGTAAACACAATGCTGAGCATAAGCAGGTAAGACAAAACGCTCACTCCAATATAAGCTCCCAGCACAATTAATTTCACTTTAGGCGACCAGGTTAAAGCAACTGTTTTCAGTACCTGGAACACATAAAGATCAACAATGAGCAATACAAATAAAAAAATCCATGAACCTGCTATTCTTCTCATAATCGGATAAAGTTCTTAATTATTAAACATGCACGGCAATTGATTTTTACAACCGGTTTTAACCCCTTTTGCGGGGAAAACTATTGTAACCGAATATTATGCCGAAGCCTTACTTTTGTCAACATGACATTTCTCTAAAGAGAACCACTTGCAAAACCTCATTTGAAACTGATTAAATAACCTGGTTATGACGTTTACATATTATGGTCACTCCTGTTTTTCAATAGACGTAAAAGGCAGGAAATTACTTTTCGATCCATTTATTACTCCTAATTCACTCGCTGCTTCAGTTGATGTTAACAGCATTGAAGCCGATTATATCCTTGTCAGTCACGGACATGAAGATCATATTGCCGATTGTGTGACCATTGCCAAACGTACAGGTGCAATGGTGATCTGCAACTGGGAAATTTACCTGTGGCTTCAAAAACAGGGTGTGGAAAATATTCACCCGATGAATACCGGTGGTAAAAAAACGTTTGATTTCGGAACGGTGAAATGTGTTACTGCACAGCATTCATCATCCTTACCCGATGGAAGTTATGGCGGGAACCCGATGGGCTTTATTTTAATGGCCGATAAAAATATTTATTACAGCGGCGATACCGCTTTAACCCTCGACATGCAATTAGTGCCACAGGGATGCCCTGTTTCCTTTGCCATTATGCCGGTGGGCGATAATTTCACCATGGGCTATGAAGATGCCGCAAAAGCAGCCAAAATGGTTCATTGCGACAAAGTAATTGGAGTGCATTTCAACACCTTCCCATATATTGAAATTGATTCTTTGCGTGCAATGGATCATTTCAGTAAAAATGACTTAACATTGCTGTTGCCACATGTTGGCGAAACAATTAATTTATAGTCTGAAACCGGAAACAATATCCATTTAAAAGCATATGGCGAGAATTATTGGTATAGCAAATCAGAAAGGCGGAGTTGGCAAAACCACAACAGCAATTAATCTTGCTGCCAGTTTTGCTGTGCTCGAATACAAAACATTACTGGTGGATGCTGATCCGCAGGCAAACAGCACAACCGGTGTTGGGTTTGATTTGCATAATATCCAGCAAAGCTTGTACGATTGTTTTGTAAACAATGCCAATGCAAAAGATGTGGTATTGAAAAGCGAAATTCCCAACCTGGATCTTATTCCTTCGCATATTGACCTGGTGGGTGCTGAAATTGAAATGATCAACCAGCCCAACAGGGAATCGGTATTAAAACAATTGCTGGAACCGTTGAAGGATGATTATGATTTTATTGTGATTGACTGTTCACCTTCGCTTGGTTTAATTACAGTAAATGCATTAACTGGTGCCGATTCGGTTCTTGTACCTGTGCAAACTGAATTCTTTGCATTGGAAGGTTTGGGTAAATTACTCAACACCATCAAAATTGTACAAAGCAGGCTTAACCCGCAACTGGTGATTGAAGGAATTCTGATGACGATGTACGATGGACGTTTACGTTTGTGCAACCAGGTGGTTAGTGAAGTACGCCGCCATTTTGAAGGTATTGTGTTCGACTCTATCATTCACCGTAATACACGTTTAAGTGAAGCTCCAAGCTTTGGCAAACCGGTTATCCTGTACGATGCTGACAGTAAAGGTGCAGTGAACTACCTCAACCTTGCCAAAGAAATTCTGCAACGGAATAATCTCACTAAAATAAAACAGGAAGATAAAATTATTGAAGTAGATGATCCGGAGTTGAATTGAGTTGTAAGTAATATGTTTTAGGTAATAAGTTACAAGTACTCACTTTCCATTTTCAGTTTTCAATTCTCAACTTTCAGTTAGTTTTGCCGCATGGCTGATAAATCTTCTTTACGCATTGTGTTTATGGGTACTCCTGAATTTGCAGTTGCATCGCTTGATGCATTGGTCCAATCGGGATTCAATGTTGTTGCTGTTATTACTGCTCCTGATAAACCGGCAGGTCGTGGTATGAAGATGAATGAAAGTGCCGTAAAGAAATATGCTGTTGAACATGCTATTCCTGTATTGCAGCCAGAGAAACTGAAAAATCCTGAATTTCTTCAAACACTGAAAGAACTGAAAGCCGATCTGCAGATTGTTGTGGCCTTCCGCATGTTGCCTGAAGTGGTGTGGAATATGCCGCCGATGGGCACGATCAATGTGCATGGAAGTTTGCTGCCGCATTACCGTGGTGCAGCACCTATTAACTGGGCAGTGATTAACGGAGAAAAAGAAACAGGTGTAACAACGTTTAAACTGAAACACGAAATTGACACCGGTGATATTCTGCTGCAGGATCCTTTTCCCATTGGAGAAAATGACACTGCAGGCGAAGTACACGATCATATGAAAGAAGTGGGAGCAAAACTGCTGGTAAGAACAGTGGACGGATTGATTGATGGAACGATTGCAGAGAAACCTCAGTCGTCAATCGTCAATCGTCAGTCGGCAGTTAGCAGCTCTGATAATTCGGAGAGCCACTTACGAATCACGTCTGACGAATCACGACTAAAACATGCTCCTAAAATTTTCACTGAAACCTGCAAACTTGATTTCAGTAAAACAGTGGAAGAAGTACACAATCTTATTCGTGGGCTCTCTCCTTTTCCCGGTGCGTTTACAACTCTCGATGGAAAAATGCTGAAAGTTTACCGTTCAAAAAAAGAGAGTCCGGAAGCTGCAAGCGACCTGAATACTGATAATACAATCGTTCCGACCGGCGCATATGTAACTGATGGAAAAACATTTCTGAAATTCCGCTGCAGCAACGGCTATATTCATCTCCTCGAAATTCAGTTAGAAGGTAAAAAGAAAATGCTGATTGAAGATTTCCTGAGAGGTTACCGTTTTCAATAATTTTTTACCGCCTGTAGGTTGCCGTAAGTCTTTCACAAAAAAACAACAGGCACGATCATTGTTTACAGTCAGTTTTGCATACTTTGTAAAGACTTTACTGTTTATAAACCTGTAAACAATTATTATGACAAACACGAAAAAACTAATTGTATTCCTGCTTGTTTTTATCTGCAGCGCAGGAACGTATGCCCAAATCAAATTAAGCGATCCTATTCCAACTGATCCCAATGTAAAAATCGGGAAGCTGGCAAATGGCTTAACGTATTACATCCGCAAGAATGTAAAACCGGCAAAAAAAGTGGAACTGCGTTTGGTGGTAAATGCAGGATCTGTACTTGAAAATGAAAACCAACGTGGTCTTGCACATTTTATGGAGCACATGAGTTTTAACGGCTCCACTCATTTTCCCAAAAATGAATTGGTTGATTTTTTACAGAAGTCGGGTGTAAAATTCGGCGCTGATCTCAACGCATATACAAGCTTTGATGAAACAGTTTATATACTTCCTATTCCATTGGAAGATCCTACCATGTTTGACAAAGGAATGACTGTTTTGGAAGACTGGGCTTTCAACAACCTGTTTGATAAAACTGAAATTGAAAAAGAACGTGGTGTTGTGTTGGAAGAATCAAGACTGAACAAAGGCGCATCTGAACGTATGAGCCGCCAGTATTTTCCAAAACTGTTCAATGGTTCAAAATATGCAGAACGTTTACCAATCGGAACTGATCAGACGTTGAAAACATTTAAACCTGAAGCACTTCAGAGTTTTTATAAAACATGGTACAGGCCCAACCTGATGGCAGTGATTATTGTTGGTGATATTGATCCTGCAGAAGCTGAGAAAAGTTTACAAAAACATTTTGGCAGTTACCAGAATCCAAAAGTTGTAACGCCACGTCCATCAATCATTCCTATTAAAACAAGAACTGCACCTGAAGCAATGGTTGTAACAGATGAAGAAGCAACCAATACCATTGTTCAAATCTTTAACTTCATCAAACCAACACCAAAATTTACAACATGGGCTGATTACAGGAGTAACACCATTAACAGTATTCTCAGTTCACTCATCAGTCAGCGTTTAAGCGAACTGACACAAAAAGAAAAACCACCGTTTATCTTCGGCAACACTTCTTATTCGCCGTTTATACGTGGTTATTCTTCCTTCAACTCTGTTGCATTGGTATCAGACAGTAATGTAAATACAGCCATCAATGCATTAATTGCTGAAACAAACCGTGCAAAAAAATTCGGTTTCCTTCCATCAGAACTTGAACGGATCAAGGCGAGTATTTTAACTTCTGCTGAAAAGTCGTTTAAAGAAATGGACAAGTCGGAATCAGGAAATATTGTTCGCCTGTATATCAATAATTTTTTAAGTGGCACACCAATACCCGGCGCTGAGAACAACCTGAACTTTGTAAAACAGGTTCTGCCAACAATAACACTGGAAGAAATAAACCAGGCTGCTGCAAAAATGCCCGAGCTGAATACTTCATTTACATTGGTTACAGCTCCTGCATCCATCAAACATAAAATACCTGATAATGCATTACTGCTTAAACATGTAATTGCAGCCACATCAAAACCTGTTGAAGCGTATGTTGAAAAAACAATCAGCAATCAACTGCTCGATAAAGAACCTGTAGCAGGAAAAGTTACAGCAACATCAACCAATGAAAAGCTGGGCACAACCAACTTTACCCTGAGCAATGGTGTAACGATCATCCTCAAGCCAACTACGCTTAAGAATGATGAAATTATTATGGATGCATGGCGTTTGGGTGGCTTCCAGAAATATCCGCTTGCTGATAAAAGCAATGCGCAATACGCCGCACTGATTGTACAAGAAATGGGTGTTAAGAATATGACACCGACTGATATCAATAAATTCAAAGCCGGCAAAACATTCAACGTATCAACGTACATCAACAACAATGAAGAAGGTGTTGAAGGCAGCAGCAGTGTAAAAGATTTTGAAACATTCCTTCAAATGGTTTACCTGTATTTCACACAGCCAAGAAAAGATGCGGCGTTGTTCCACTCGTTTGTAAACAAGCAGAAAGGCTATCTTGAATACATGAGTAAAGACCCGACAACTTCTTACATGGATACAGTTCAGAAAATTATTTACGATCATAACCCATGGGCAGAAGGAATACCTGAAGCAAAAACGTTTGATGAGCTGAACCTCGATCGTTCATTCGCCATTTACAATGAAATTTTCGGCAATGCTTACGGTTTAAACTTTACGTTTGTTGGCAATATTGATCCAGCAACCGCAAAACCATTACTTGAAAAATATCTTGGTTCATTACCATCGGTTAAAAAAGAAAACAGTAGTAAAGATGTTGGCCTGCGTTTACTTCCCGGCAAAACAGATGTTGCCATTAAACGTGGAAAGGATAAACAGGCCATGATCAATTTGTTCTTTGAAGGACCTGCCGAATACAACCGCATCAACCGCATTCAGTTCAGGGCATTGATTGAAGTAATTAATATCAAGGTGATTGAAAAACTGCGTGAAGATATGAGTGGTATGTATGGTGGAGGATTGAGTGGTGATTTAGTGAAACGTCCGTATGAGCATTACAGTATTACTGCAGAAATTCCCTGCGGACCTGAAAATGTTGACAAACTTTATGCAGCTTTGATTGACATCATTAAAAATATCCAGCAAAACGGAGCAGAACAAAAAGACCTGGACAAAGTTCTTGAAACATGGAAAAAGCAATATCACACAAGTTTACAGGACAACAACTTTTATCTCTCTGCTTTCTCTAATGCATTTATCAATGGAGATGATCCTGAAAACATACTCAACTATGAGCAGGTCATCAGCACGCTTACAACAAAAGATGTGCAGAATGCAGCAGTGAAATATCTTACGCTGGATAAAATGGTGAAAGCTGTTTTATACCCGACAAGCTCAACAGTAAAAGAAGAAGTAAAAAGAAGTAAGTGATATTAAACTGAGGTAGGTTTAGCATTTCACGCAAAGCCCACAACGGAGACAAAGTTCACGAAGCAAATAAAAAACTTTGTGAACTTTGTCTTCTTTGTTTCGTTGTGAGAAATATCTGTTTAATGAGCGATCTTCCTTCATTTTTAATTCGCCCAGATAAGATCGGCATTAAATTTCTCTGTGCTGATGCCGAGTTGTGCAGCAGCTGAATTACTTAACCTGAACAGTAAACCACTGCCGGGGCTTGTTTCTTCTACCCCACCCAGTACTTTCGCATAAACAGCTTTTCCGTTCAGAGGATTTTTAATCATGATAATTGATCCCTTTTCTACATAATCCATCAGCACATAATATTTACCATCGCTCCAGCCACTGGTACTTTTGAATACTGAACCTGCACCACTGTTTGATGTTGTACGTTTCCCGTTATTGGTCTGGCGGTTAAACTCATCTTTGAAAAACCCTGTACCGTTATAAGTAACAACAGCAACATCAACTTTTGGTTCTTCTTTTTTCACTTCCACTTTTGGAGGATCCTGTTTAACAGGTTGCGGCTTTACTTCAGGTTTTGGTTCTTCTTTCTTTACCACAACCGGAGGTTCCTGTTTGGGTTCATCCTTTTTTACTTCGGGTTTGGGTTGTTGTTTTACAATATTCGGTTCGCTTCTTACACTCATTCCCTGCGATGCAAGCGGAGATAATGTTTTATCCACTTTTAAAAATCCAACAATCACTTTGCTTCCTGCGGCAACTGCATCAGTGGAAAGATTGTTCCATGATTTCACCGATTCATTATCTGTTTTAAACAGCTGGCTGATGCGTTGCACATTTTCGCCCTGCTTTACTACATGGTAAACAGGAATCACCACTTCATTATCTTTTCTTGTTCCTTTTTGCCAGAAGTTAATCTCGTTTAAAGGAATTTTTACCTGGTATCCAATACTCATTGGAGTTGCCAGTTCAAGCCCGTTATAAGGCGCATACACTCTTGGACTGATATTATAAATACGGCCAATACTGTAATAATTTTCTTTTGCCGCTACGGTGTGAACAAGGTATGGATTGTTGCTGTTGTCAAGCTGAACAATTAAAGGCGTGGTTTGAGCAAAGGTTACCAGGCTCATCAAAACAACTGCAACAAATAAAACTGCTTTCTTCATAGAAAAATTTATTTACGTTGCAAAGATGCAGAATTCTCAGAAAGAAACATGCCAAAGAAAACGTTAACGATACTTTTGCTAACATTGCAGCCACATGAGCAAGAATCAGCCTAAATATTACGTTGTATGGAAAGGGAAAGAACCCGGTATTTATACCAGCTGGAACGATTGTAAACGGCAGGTGGAAGGTTTTGCCGGTGCTGCATACAAATCTTTTCCCACAATGATGGAAGCTGAGCTGGCCTACAAGGAGCATTTTGCCAAACATATTTACAAGAAGGATAAAGAAGTTTCAACTAAAGATCTTTCAGCTGTTGGCACCCCTATTCATGAAAGCATTGTGGTTGATGCTGCCTGGAACAGTGTTGGCAAAGACATGGAATACCAGGGCATACTCTACAAAACCAATACACGTATTTTTCACTCGGGACCTTATGCCAACGGCACAAATAATATTGGCGAGTTCCTTGCCATTGTACATGCGCTGGGATATTGTAAAAAACATGGCCTGGATAAAATGCCTATTTACAGCGACAGCCGCAATGCCATTGGCTGGGTAAAAGCAAAGAAATGCAAAACCAACCTCGAAGATTCAGCAAAAACAAAACACATTTTCGATTTGATTCAGCGTGCAGAAAAATGGCTCAACGAAAACTCTTACAAAAACAAAATCCTCAAATGGGAAACAAAAGCATGGGGCGAAAACCCTGCTGACTTTGGAAGAAAATAAGTCTCCTTTTTTCCATCTGTTTCCGTAATCAAACGCTCCCGTTGTTTCGCCAGTTTTATTTGTGGCAAGGTTCTTGAAAATCAAGATTCATTATTCACTTCAAATTACATGACATGAATATGAAATTAATTATTTCCTGCCTTGCTGCAGGTGCAGCTATGGGTATGTTACTGGCCCCGGATAGTGGCGAAAAAACAAGACAAAAGATCAATGACAAATTAAGTGATCTTAAAGACAAGTGGAAGCACATGAAATCCATCACCGTTGAGGAACTGGATGAGCTGAAAGAAGTTTTTCAACAGGAAATTTCCGGTTTAAAAAACAATACAAGAGAACGTGTGCTTGAAATTATTGATGCCATGAAACAATCTGGCCATAAACTAAAAGAACAAGCATTGCTCTAAACTATTAATTCGGGGCAGGCTGTCTCAAAACATTTCTCATCATACAGGAAAAATGTACACAGCTATTTATGTCCGTGTTCATTATTGGTTTTTGATAAAGAAATTTTGAGACAGCTCTTTTTTAATTTCCTTCTTCAGTTTACCCGACCGATCGCAAGTTTGCATCCTGCATTTTGAATTTTTCATCATTCAAAAGACCATTATGTGGATATTCCGGATCAACCGCATTGTACGCAACAGCATAAGGCTTATCAGCATTTTACTGATCATCAGCAGGCATTTACTCAAAAACCAGCTATACAATATCCGTTTGTTTCAGAAATTATTTGATCCAAAACGAAAAAGATTAAGCTCCCGGTCAGAACAGATCCGGTTTATCATTGAAGACCTTGGACCAACCTTTATCAAATTCGGACAGATTATTGCCGACCGGCCCGATGTTGTTTCTGAACAATTAAGAACTGAATTGAAAAAACTGCAAACCGCAGCCAAACCATTTGATAATGCCACGGCTTTCCGCATTATTGAAGAAGAACTCGGAGATCCATTGCATGAAGTATTTGCATTTATTGAAGCTGCTCCTGTTGCATCAGCATCCATTGCACAGGTTTATCGTGGCACTTTACACAACGGGGAAACGGTTGCAGTAAAAGTGCAGCGACCACATATCAAACAAAAAATTTCTATTGATCTTGTATTGATGAAAATCCTTGCAGAGCAGGCAGTGCATTCCTATCCCGAACTGGCAAGCTTTAATGTCATTGGCTTTGTGGAAGACTTTGGTACAATCATGAAAAAAGAACTTGATTTCACCAATGAAGCAGCCAATATGATGCGGTTTGCAGAAATGTTTAAAGATGATGAATACTGTTATGTTCCAAAAGTGTACAATCATTACACTACACAGAAATTGCTTGTGATGGAATTTGTAGAAGGTGTGAAACCGGACGCAAAAAAAGAGTTTCAGACAAATGGTTTCAGCACGCAGAAAATTGCGGAGAACGGCACGCAGATTATTCTGAAAATGATTTTACAGTTTGGTTTTTTTCATGCTGATCCGCATGCCGGCAACCTACTCATCAGGGGACATAACCAGGTTGTATTGCTTGATCATGGTATGACAGCCACCCTGAAGCCTAAACAAATACAGGCACTCATTACTTTTATACTTGGATTTGCAAGGAAAGATGTGCACAGCATTGCCAAGGCCCTGCTGGAGCTACTTGAAATCAGTTATTATAAAGACCAGGCCGACCTTGAATTTGAAATAAGTGAACTGATCCAGAAATACAGTTACCTGCCCTATGAAAAAGTAGATATTTCAAATGTACTGGCTGATACGTTTAAAATCATTCAACGGCATGGATTAACCATTCCATCGAACCTTTATATGCTGTTGAAAGCACTTGGCAGCATTCAAAAATTTTCTGAAGCGTTAGAAGCTGACATTTCTGTTATTGATATGATTAAACCTTTTGCAAGAGAAAAACTGAAAGAGAAATTCAGCTTCGATGCCATTGTAAATAAACTTTTGAACGCAGCTGATGATTATCTCTATATTGTTGATAAACTTCCGACCGATCTCAAAGAAATCATCAACAACATGCGCAGAGGTGTGTTGAAACATGAAATTAATTTCAGGGAAGACAGTTTTACGAACAAAGCAATACGGCAGAATTTCAACAGGCTTGCATTTGTTTTCATTATAGGCCTTTTGATGATTTGCTCAACTCTCCTGATGATTTACCATCCGCAAAAAGATTACGTAAAGCTTTTGTTTTACAGCAGTGCTGTGATGATGATATGGACAGGATTGAAATTATTATTCAATACAAAGTTCAGGTAAGATCAGCGTTTTAATATACGCCACTCTTTGGGATAATAATTGTTGATGCGGTTGCCGAGCATTTTCATCCAACCCAGCGGCAAACCTTTGTATGCAGCCAATGCCCAGCCTTTGTGCGGACTGCTGATCTGCAGTTCATTTTTACGCAGGTAATTCAATGCATCTTCAGTATTTAATTCTACCGAAAAAATTCCGGGTTGAAGTATGGTGGATAATGCCAGTGAATGTTCGGGTATTAAATCATCTTTTGCAATGGTACCAAGCTCAACAGCTGCATAGCGTACTTTGAGTTCCTGCATCAGGAACTGAATGGTTTCTGTCCATTGTTTGGGAACAGCAGCGATGTTTTGTCCCTGCAAAACAAATGAAAACTCAGCTTCATCTTTGATCCATTTTGAAACAGCAGCAATCTCTTTTTTCGAAGGCAGTTGTGCCATTTTGATTTTCATCTTCACTTCGCCTGCATCTTCTTTTTTCCTGAATGCAGCAATAAAAAAACCTTCGCCCTTTACTTTATAAGGCCAGAAACGATAACCATAAGCCCCTGTTTTTCCTTGCACTTCTTCGATGTTCCAACTATCTTCAATTTTTAATTTTTCACTTTTGGCTTTTAACTGTTCTTCTATCCAGTCAAGAATATCTTCATCTTCTTCCTGCGAGTAGGAACAGGTGGAATAAATCAACACGCCATCTTCTTTCAAACAATCCCATGCATCAGCAAGAATGCGTTGCTGGCGCTGACAGCAAAGCTGCACATTATCTTCACTCCATTCCTTGATGGCTTCTGCATCACGCCTGAACAAACCACTGCCACTGCAGGGTGCATCCACCACCAGCACATCAAACATGCTTTTGAGTTTGGAAAAATCTTTGGGATCATTGTTAGTAACAACCGTGTTACTGCTTCCCCATTTGATGAGATTTTCTTTGAGAATGCTTACCCTCGATTGAATCACTTCATTGCTCACCAGTAAACTTTCTTTACTGATCACTGATTGCAGCAAGGTTGATTTGCCGCCGGGAGCAGCACATAAATCAAGCACAAGCAATGGTTGTGACAGATCAATAGTCTGCCTCATAGCCTGTTCTAAAAACATACTGCTTGCTTCCTGCACATAATATGCACCTGCATGAAATAACGGATCGAGTGTGAAGGAAGGACGTTCGCTGAGATAAAAACCATTGGAACACCAGGGAACAGTTGAAGAAGTCGGTAGCCGATAGTCGTTAGTAGTTAGTTGTGAATCATTATTCACCAATTCAGCTTTCAACGGATTGAAGCGGACAGAAGTAATTTGTTCATCACTTGCATGAACCTGTTCAAATAAAACTGAATCAAACCCTTTGATTTGTTTCAGAGAATTCATTAAGGAAATCGGCAGGTTCATGTTGTTTTAAAACTTCATTTTCTTTCTGCGAAGTAAATGCTTTTATTACTGCAGCAATAAAAAATATCTGAGAAGAAATAAAAAGAATCCAAAAAACAGCAATTCTATACTTCCAATAAGTCAAAGCAAAATCTGATATAATTCGAGAATTAAAAATGAAAAATGAAATAATATAATCTACAATTAACGGGAACAGAAAACTTAAAATAAATAGCCAAATATGCAATTTCACAAGAATAGTCTTTAATTTCCTTCTGCTTGTTTTTTGGTAAACAATACTTTCCAATAGAGGTAATAAAACAAAAAAAAGCGCAAAGACATTAGTTAAGCTCAACTTTACTTGTTGAAAACTAATATCAAAACGCCCATTATAATTTGAAATTTTAATTACAAAAAATAACGCATAAAGTAAGAGTAAAGAGAAATATATTCTTAATGCCCAAACAGCAAATTTGTATGGTGATTTTCTTTTTGCCAAGCTGAAAAGTTACAATTACAAATTCTTCACCTCGCCTATCAAATCCTGCAATACTTTTTTACTGTCGCCGAAGAGCATGGATGCTTTTGGACGGAAGAACAAATCATTGTCAATACCGGCATAACCGGGCTTCATACTACGCTTGTTGATGATCACTGTTTTTGCCAGTTCCACATCAAGAATCGGCATACCATATATGGGCGATGAAGGATCTGTTTTTGCAGCTGGGTTCACCACGTCATTTGCACCAAGAATGAGCACCACATCGGTTGTTGCAAATTCTTCATTGGCCTGTTCCATTTCTTCCAGCTTATCATAACTCACATCAGCTTCTGCAAGTAATACGTTCATATGACCGGGCATACGTCCTGCAACCGGGTGGATAGCATATTTTACTTCCACTCCTTTTTCAGTCAGTAATTTTTCCAGTTCATGACAGGTATGCTGCGCCTGAGCAACAGCCAAACCATAACCGGGAACAATCATTACTTTATTGGCATAACTCATTACAACAGCCGCATCGCTCAATGTAATTTCTTTGTAACTGCCCTGTGCTTTTCCTGCACCACCGCCTGCAGTTGCACCTCCGCCAAATGAACCAATCAACACATTGGTTAATGAACGGTTCATGGCACGGCACATTAAGATTGTAAGCAATGTACCTGCTGCACCAACCAGAATACCACCGGTAAGCATGGCTTTGTTATCATATAAAAATCCACCGCAGGCAGCTGCCACACCGGTGAAGGAGTTGAGCAAAGAAATCACCACCGGCATATCTGCACCACCAATGGGCAATACAAAGAATACACCATAGATAAGCGATAAAGCAAGAATCACATAAAAGTAAATGGGTGTTTCAACCGGGCGTGCAATGATGATGAATGCTGCAAGCGCCACGCTGATACCGATAAATAAAAGGTTAACGATATGCTGACCTTTAAATGCATGATCTTTTATTCTTCCATCGAGTTTACCCCAGGCAATCATACTTCCTGCAAAAGAAACCGAACCAATAATCAATCCTGCAAAAATGATGAGGAGATTCACTCCTTCCAATGAAGCAAAATATTCAGCAGTACCATCGCTGTTATGTGTAAGATGATTGAATTCAATAATGGAGATCAACGCAGCACAGGCACCACCCATTCCGTTAAACAGGCTCACCATTTGCGGCATGGCTGTCATCTTCACTTTTTTGGCAGCCAGTGTTCCCACAACACTACCTATGAGCAAACCTGCAAAAATCCACACATAGTTATGAAGTCCGTGTCCTTCGTCTTCATACAAAAAGATGGTTGCTAAAATAGCAATGGTCATTCCTCCTGCTGCAATCTGGTTTCCTCTTCTTGCAGTAGCAGGGTTCGACAGCATTTTCAACCCAAGAATATATGTTACAGAAGCAACAAGATATGATACGGTCAGTAAGCTAATTCCCATAAAAAATTTATTTCTGGTAAATGTTTTGATTTCAGCAAACGGTTATTTCTTTTTCTTGAACATTTCAAGCATCCTGTCAGTAACCACAAATCCGCCCACTACATTCAATGTTCCGAGAATGACTGCGAGAAAGCCGAGAATAATGGCGAGATAATTATCTGCCTCTGCTTTTCCCATTACAATAATGGCCCCGATGATCACCACACCGTGAATGGCATTTGCACCACTCATTAATGGTGTATGCAATACGCTGGGCACCCGGCCAATAACTTCAATACCAAGGAAGACCATGAGCACAACAATGTAAATCATTTGCTGATGTTCCGAAATCCAGTTTAATACCTGATCCATGTGTATGATAATTGATTAGTTGAATAATGAAGCAACACGTTCGTGAATAATTTTTCCATCATGCGTGATGCAGCTTCCTTTTACAAGATCATCTTCCCAGTTAAGGTTTAATGCAGCCTCTTTTGTTGTGATGAGTTGTAAAAAGTTGAGAATATTTTTTCCGTACACTTTACTTGCATCCGAAGGCATGGTTGACTGCAGCGATGAATTACCAATGATACTTACACCATTAAACCGAACAGTTTCATTGTTTTTGGTGAAAGGAGTATTACCGCCTGTTGCAGCAGCAATATCAATAATCACAGATCCATCACGCATTGCCTTGATCATTTCTTCAGTAATAAGAATGGGCGCTTTACGTCCGGGAATCTGTGCTGTTGTAATAACGATATCTGCTTTGGCAATACTGTCAGCAATTCGCTGCTGTTGCTTTTGCTTGTATTCTTCTGTTTGTTCAACAGCATAGCCACCGGCTTTGCTTGCATCGGCTGCACCTTCCACTTCAATGAATTTTGCACCAAGACTCATCACTTCTTCCTTCACTGCCGGTCTTGTATCAAACACTTCCACCACAGCACCCAAACGTTTTGCAGTTGCAATTGCCTGCAATCCTGCCACACCTGCACCAAGTATCAGCACTTTTGCCGGTTTAATACTTCCTGCAGCTGTCATAAACATGGGAAAGTAACGGGAATAAGCAGTTGCAGCAGTAAGCACAGCTTTATAACCTGCAATATTTGCCTGCGAACTTAACACGTCCATTGCCTGTGCCCTTGTGGTACGGGGAAGCATATCGAGGGAAAAAGATGTAATGCCTTTTGCCGACCAGCTTTTCATTTCTTCGGCATTGAACAGTGGCTGAAACACCCCGATCAATACTTTTGATTTTAACTGATCTGCTTCAGCAGCTGATGGCTGGTGGATAGACAATACAACTTCTGCCGACTGAATAATTTCATTGCGGCTTTTGATTTGTGCACCGGCGGATTCGTACTCTTCATTTTTACAAAAAGCCTGGTCGCCTGCACCTGTTTCAACATAAACAGTGATGCCTTTCTTTACCAATGCTGCGGCTGCTTCTGCCAGGAGAGAAACTCTTGTTTCATGGGCAGGTTCTTTTAAAACACCAATAATCATAAATAGTGAATTTTTTTGGCGGGGTGAAGGTATTGATTTTTTGACGAGCGGCACAACCACTCAAATTGATTATCATCAGCACTCAACCCCATTTTCATCATCAGCTCAGTACCTTATCACAAAATGTTCTTTTTCCTTCTGTTGTTTTCGTAAAAAAACAAGCCCGATAAAGAACAGGTCAATAGTGAGCGTAACAGATGAATGCTGTTTGATTTCTTCCCATGCTTCTTCCATTTCCCTGCTCCAGTGAATATCATCAAATACAAAAACAGTTGATTCATCTGATTTCTCCAGTATCTGCTGAAAATAATTTAATGTTGGTTGTTTACGGTGATTGCCATCAATGAATACAAAACTGAAAACTGACGATTCACGATTCACGACTGACGGTAATGTTTCATCAAAATTTCCAATCACGCATTCAATATTGTTTAATTGCAGCTCTTTGAAATTTGCTTCAGCAATTGATGCAATTGAAGCAGCGCCTTCCATGGTTGTTACTGCGGCATGCTTATTTGCTGAAGCAAGGTAAGCAGTTGTTACCCCCAGCGAAGTGCCGAGTTCAAGTATTTGTTTTGATTGAAAATAGTTTACCAGCCTGAATAACAGTTTTGCATATTTTGGTTTCTTCAGCGATGAAGATGCAATTTGCTGAACAGTTCTTTGTTTGGTTAAACCCGTTGTTGAGCCAGCTCCAAAATCTTCAACTGTAAGAACAGCTTGATCCTTCAGTAATTTTTTCCTAATGGCTTCAATTGAATTGTATGCAGGATAATTTGTTTTATCATTCAGCACTTTTACAACAAGATCAAACACAAAAGGCGAATGAATTCCATGTCCCTTTCCATTGGAAGCTGTAAAAAAATAACGGAGATATTTTAAACCAAGTCTGAAGGGAGAATACATGCAAAAATCAAAAGTGAAAAGTAAAAAATAAAATACGATGTAGTTGAGAAGCTTTAGATTTTTAACTTTTACCGTTCTCTATCCTGTCCCACTGCTGAATAGAGAAAGAATAGGCGTGCTTTTCATCCACTTCAAAATCATTGTTTCTTACCAGCTTCCATTCTTCCACATTAAACTCTGGAAAGAAAACATCAGCTTCAAAATTTGCATGAACTCTTGTAATATAAATCCTGTTGGCAATGGACATTGCCTGCTGGTAAATCTGTGCGCCGCCAGCAATAAAGATTTCTGTTGTCTGTAATTTCTTTGCCTGTTCTACAGCATCTTCAAGCGATGATGCAAACCAGACATTATCATATTCCGATTGCTGATCGGGCTGACGTGTAATGATGATATTTGTTCGTCCTTGTAAAGGCTTCCCTCCAACAGATTCAAATGTTCTTCTGCCCATGATTACCGGAAGTGCCCACGTGGTGTTTTTGAAAAACTTTAAATCGGCCGGCAAATGCCAGAGCAACTGATTATTTCTGCCAATGGCATTGTTAGATGAAGCGGCGACGATGAGAGAAATAATACCCCCAACCCCTGAAGGGGAGTTTTGCAAATCTCTGTTACTTTGATCAGCAATAGTCATAGTATAAAGTTAGGTTGTTTTCCTGTTCCCCTTTAGGGGTTAGGGGTTCATATTACACCGCAACCGGTGCTTTAATTGCAGGATGACATTCATAATTCTCCAGTGTAAAATCTTCAAACGTAAATCCAAAAATATCTTTCACTGCAGGATTAATTTTCATAACTGGCAACGGAAAAGGTGTTCTGCTCAATTGCAGATTTACCTGCTCCATGTGATTGCTGTAAATATGCACATCACCAAAGGTATGTACAAAGTCGCCCAGCTTCAGATCACAAACCTGTGCAATCATCATTGTGAGCAAAGCATATGATGCAATGTTAAATGGCACACCTAAAAACACATCCGCACTGCGTTGATATAACTGGCAACTCAGTTTTCCATCAGCCACATAAAACTGGAAAATGGTATGACAGGGCATCAACGCCATCTTGGGTAAATCAGCAACATTCCATGCACTGATGATGAGCCTTCTGCTGTCGGGATTTTTTTTGATCTGCTCAATCAAATCTTTCACCTGGTCAACCACTACTCCATTTGCACCTTCCCAGCTTCTCCATTGCTTGCCATATACCGGACCAAGTTCACCATTGGCATCAGCCCATTCGTCCCAGATGCTTACTTTATTTTCTTTGAGATAAGCAATATTGGTTTCTCCTTTCAGGAACCAGAGCAGTTCGTGAATGATACTTCTTAAATGCACTTTCTTGGTTGTTACCAACGGAAATCCCTGATTCAGATCAAAACGCATCTGGTAACCAAAAACACTTTTTGTACCTGTACCGGTTCGATCGGTTTTTACAGTACCATTATCCAAAATATGCTGCAGTAAAGTAAGGTATTGTTGCATGGGTGCAAGGTAAAGAAAAGCTATTAGCTCCTAACTATCAAAGCCCGACTGTGGGGAAAGTGTGGATTGAACATTAAAGACAGAATGAAAGTCCCGCAGAAAAATTCAAATTGCTGATAGGTTGCTTAACGGTTCCTGTTGTTTCTGAAGCCCATGATTGTAATGAGCCTAATGAGTAGGGACTACCTTTGCTTCCTACGAGAGTTGTCTTTACATTTTTGAAAATGAAATTGCCTGAGCCAAGAAGATGAATACCAAACTGAAATTGAATTTTTTTATGAAACTTATATTGTAAGCCTGCATCTGCTGAATAAACAAATCCGAAACCGCCCTTTGAAGTCTGATTTATTCTGGCACTAACTGTATCGTTTTTAAAGGCAGCGTTTAAGCTTGGTGAAATTAAATATCCAACCCCTGCCTCAACCGATGTTTCAAAAAACAGCTTCTGTACTTTATCCATATTGATCTTTATCACCGGACCTCCCGTAACGGCGAAAAGCTTCCATGAACAACGCTTAAAACTCCACGATCTGTTCAAAGAGCCTGTACTATTATCTGTATTTACAGCTCTGTTAAAAAAATTGTTTTGGCTTACTGTATAAGGCTGTGGAAAAACCGGAGCAGAGTAGTTAGCATTAAATGATGGATTCAAATGTTCGTATTGTCGAACCAGCTCACTTCTATTTATAAAATTTATCTGGGTTAAAAAACTTCCTTTCAAAGCAACTGTTCCCCAAATAAAACTTTTATACTCAATCTCTGTAAATTCTCCAGCCGATGCAAAACCTGCATTTTTCCGGCTTAACTCGTTTGCACCAAAGCTTCCAATTGGAATGGCTACACCTTCATTGAAGGAAAGTTCCTGTTTTGCTTTTTTTGTTTGAGAATAAATATTTAAAAAAGACAGTATGGAAATAATCAGAAGTGTAATTCGCAGTTTCATTTTATTCTTTTGAAGACTCAAATCCCTCTTCTCTTCATCTCTGTTTTAATCAGCTTCAGTTCTCTTCCCATCTGTCCATTCATCGAACTATTTTCTTCTGCTCTTCTCATCAGGTAAGGAACCACATCTTTCATTGGACCAAAAGGAAGATACTTGCTTACTGAATAACCATCTTTTGCAAGGTTGAAGGTAATATGATCGCTCATGCCATAAAGCTGGCTGAAATGTACATGCTTGTGATTATGTACAATTCCTTTTTTATGCAGCAGTTCTGCACCCAATGCATTGCTTTGTTCGTTGTGCGAAGCAACAATGCATGCAACACGGTCAATATGCTCAATGCAAAACTCTGTTGCACGGTCAAAATCCCTGTCGGTACTTTCCTTATCGGGTTGAATGGGTGAAGGGTATCCTCTTTCTGCTGCTCTTCTTCTTTCCCTTTCCATGTATGCACCACGAACGAGTTTAATGCCAAAGATGAAACCACGCTGTTCAGCTGCCTGGTGACAATCATGAATAAACTGCAAACGGTCGTGGCGGTAAAGCTGGGCTGTATTGTAAATGATGGGCTCGGTTTTGTTGTACTGATCCATCATTAACGTAATCAACGCATCAATCGGGTCCTGTATATAAGTTTCTTCTGCATCAACAGTAACGCTTACTTTTTTTGTTGCTGCAAGTGAGCAAATGCGTTCCATGCGGTTGCAGATACGCTGCCATTCCTGGCGCTCTTCGGCAGATATTTTTTCAAGTGTCTGTTCGTAACGTTTAATTAAAGTGCCTTCTGATTTATGCATCAGGTCATCCATTTTCTCCAGTAATTCAAAACGGGCAATACCTGTTACTTTAATACTGATAAATGGAATGTTTGGCTGAGTTGCTGCATATTCAACCACTTTTAAAAACTGTTCGCAGGAACGATCTTTTTCATCTTCGCCATAATCACCACCTTCCACACCATAATCAAGGATAACCTGCACATTGAACCTGGCAAGATTGTTTACCACTGTTGCAGTTTCTTCAAGCGTTTCACCACCAATAAACTGCTCAAAAATAGTTTTGCGGATGAGGCCTTTTACCGGAAGTCCGGCCCTGATAGCCCATGGAGTAATTTTTGTTCCAATGCCAACCAGCCAGGTATAACCCATTGAGGAAAAGAGAAAGTTGGCTTTTTTTAATTGCTTGTCGTTTTTATATTCAAAAGCGTTTGCAGTGTTATCAAAACTAAACATAAGGTATAATTTTAGCTATCGTTCGTTAATGCGAGAGCAAATATATACCTCAAACTGTTACTGACAACTAATCTTCTTTACGGGTGAATAAAATGAGCGGATTAATGGTATAAGTCGGGGTAACGGTGATCTCTTTTACTTCACCAAGCTGCATAATCTTTACGTTGACTTTAACCCGGTTCTTTGTTTCCGATTCGTTTACAACAACAATTTCATAATCGCCGGACTGAATAGATTCAAAACGCAGCCGGACCGGTTTCTTTATCAGGCTTTGCATAGAAGCAAGCCGGTTATCATTCACGTATACAGAAATTGAATCACTGGCGCTTGAATCAACTGTTGAAAACTGTACAACCAAAGGGCTGTTTTCGATTGCCTGTGCATATACTTTTTTAACCAGGCGGGATTCTGCTGGCAGTTTAATACCTGAAATTTCATACGCCTCATACAACTGCCTGATGTATTCATTAATTTCATCAGTTGTCATATCAGAAATGCTGTTACTTACTTTGGTAAGACCCAACCTATCTGAGTTGCCTGATTGCCAAACCCAAAATCCGTTCATTACACTTGTTGAATCGCTGCGGGTACTTACAATCATTTCAAAATGATCAACCATGCGGCATTCGCTTTCTTTCATGCCAACAGAACGTTGCAGTTTTTGCCAGTTAAATACAAGCTTTCCATTCTCTGGATTTGCAGAAACAAAGAAATCGCAACCATACACAACACCCTTATCACTTCCCCTGCTGTAAAGAATACCATAGTAGGCCCCTTCCTGCTGAATGATTTCAAGGCGTAGGTTGAGTTTATGACTTTTGCTGCCATCAAGCAACACGCTACCTTCCCAAACACCGGTTAAGTCCTGAGCATAGGTTTGCAAAGAGGCACTGAATAACAGAAAAAGCAGAAAGTTTCGCATTCAGTTTTTATTTGAAGATACAACTGCAATTGTTTTGCAATTGTTAAGATAACACATCCTATTCTAAACCAAACACACCCTTGTTTAACGCTTGTAACGTCTGCGTTTTAAAGGCAGCAGGCACAAGCATTGAAACGTTGTGAGGGCTTCCGCCATAGCTCACCATTCTTACAGGAATATCAGTTACACTGTCAAACAACTTTGTAAGAATATGTTCAGTTTTACCAATTTCATTTCCAACAATACTCACAATCGTCTGGTCCTGGTCAACTTCAACTGTGCCAAATGGTTCCAGTTCACGAACAATATCTTCCATGTGAGCGTTGGTATCAATCGTAACTGATACGGCAACTTCAGAAGTTGTAATCATGTCAATTGAAGTGCGGTATTTCTCAAACACTTCAAATACTTTACGTAAGAAACCATAAGCAAGCAACATGCGGCTGCTCTTTATCTTAATGGCAGTAATACCATCTTTTGCAGCAACAGCTTTTACACCAACACTACCAGCCAGTTCAGTAATCAATGTTCCCTTTGCATCAGGCTGCATAGTGTTCAGCAGTTTTACCGGAACGTTATAATGCTGTGCAGGCCAGATAGAAGCAGGGTGAAGAATTTTTGCACCGAAGTATGCCAGTTCAGCTGCTTCATCAAAGCTCAGCTGCTCAATGGCCACTGTCTTTTTCACGATACGTGGATCGTTATTGTGCATACCATCAATATCAGTCCATATTTCACAAACACTTGCCTGGATTGCTGCAGCAATTAACGATGCGCTGTAATCGCTTCCACCACGTTTCAGGTTATCAACCTCTCCCCTTGCATTGCGGCAAATGTATCCTTGTGTAATGAATAATTTTTTACTGCTGTTCTGATCAATCAGACTTTTCAGTTTCAGTTTAATGCTTTCAACCTGTGGTTCATCGTAACTGTCGATGCTCATAAAATCAAGCGCAGGCAGTAACAGGTGATCAATTCCTTTTTCTTCCAGGTAGCAGCTGAACATTTTAGTGCTCATCAACTCTCCCTGTGCAAGAATATCTTTATTCAATGCTTCGTTAAAAGAAATTTTAAGAATGATGTTCAGGAATTCAAAATGCTCAGCAATAATTGCACGGCATTTTGCCTGCATCTCGGACGAAACAAGCAGATTACTGATGAAGTTTTGGTAATGTGCATCCAGTTTATCAATTACCTGTTTGGCTGCATCCCTGTCGCCCTTTGCAAGTGCAGTTCCAATTTCAACCAGTGAATTGGTTGTACCACTTAAAGCACTTAATACAACAATTTTTGATTCATCATCACGTGTAATCAAACTTGCCACATCATGCATTCTTTCAGGCTTACCTACAGAGGTACCGCCAAACTTCATAATTTTCATCGTAATCGGTTTATGTCTTTTTTGTTTATCAACTATATTGCTGCTATTGAGCTTTGGTTGTGTCACTCACTTGTACTTCCTGTATTTCTGCTCATCTTTTTTTGATCAGCATTCTTCACACAACTCAGTACCAACTGTGTTTTTAACCTCACTCAAAAAAGCATGCGAAATTAAAGATTGAGATTGAAAATCTGTCCTGTTCTTTGTAAATCTTCTGCAACAGATTCCAGCAAAGGAATTCCTTCTTTCATGCGGATGGCTTCATATTCTCTTTCTGGGTCGCCGGGTATTAATACACGTTCGTATCCTTCGGCAGGTTTTGCCTCCCTGAAACGGCGAATCCACTGATCCATGTCTTTCTTAAAATCTTCTGCTTTACGGAAGGCATCAATACGCATTGCACCCAGAAAATGACCAAGACCTTTACCCGGTTGATTTTCCGGCATGGGCACATATGCAGGAAATGGTGGAACCCAGGGACCGTAGTTTGCACCACTTAGTACAGCTGAGAAAATATCTACAATTGAACCAAGTGCATAGCCTTTATGGCTTCCATGCTCCCTGTCGCTGCCAAGTGGCAATAATGCTCCTTTGTTTTTTAATGCATGTGCATCAGTAGTAGCAAGACCTTGCTCGTCCTGTATCCAGCCAACCGGCGCTTCTTCGTGTTTGCGTTGTAAGATTTCGAGTTTACCATTTGCAGCAGTGGTTGTTGCCATATCTGCAACAAAAGGATGTTCATTACCTGCGGGAACAGCAACCGCAATCGGGTTAGTGCCCAGCATACGTTCAACTGAATAGGTTGGCGCAACCAAAGCCGAAGCATTTGTCATGGCCATTCCAATCATATCATGTTGCAAAGCCATCATTGCATGATAACCTGCAATACCAAAGTGATTACTGTTCTGCACACTCACCCAACCACTGCCAACATTTTTTGCTTTTCCAATTGCCACATGCATGGCAAAAGGTGCAACTACAAGACCTAAGCCTCTGTCGCCATCAACCACTGCAGTTGAAGGTGTTTCATGAACAATATGAATATGAGGTTTGGGATTAATTCTTCCAGCCTGCCACAAACGCACATAGCCGCTTAAACGGGCCACACCATGCGAATCGATACCTCTTACATCAGCCGAAAGCAACGTTTTTGTTGCTGTTTCAGCATCAGTTTCACTGCAACCCATTGCTAAAAAAACATTCCTGGTAAACTCAAATAAATGCAGGTAAGAAAATGTTATTTCCATTAAATAAAATTCATCTGTCGTTAAATGTATTTGCTAAAACTATCGCTAACAACTAACGACTTTTTTATGCCTGTGCAGTCGGTCCGCCAAAATTCATCGGTATCTGAAAGTCTTCCAGGTCCCTGATTTGTCCGTTTGCCTGTTCAAAGCGTTGAATATTTTCAGTCAACGCTTTCATAAAACGTTTGGCATGTTGTGGTGTAAAGATTATTCTTGATTTTACTTTACTTTTCGGAGTTCCCGGCATCACATTTACAAAGTCAATCACAAATTCTGCATGACTGTGTGTTATAATCGCAAGATTAGCATATTCTCCTTCGGCAACCTCTTCAGTAATCTCAATATTCAGCTGATTAGGGTTTACATTTTGCTGTTCGTCCATATTCATAATTTAAGTTTCAAATATACAATTCAATTAAGCTTGAAATAAAAAAGATCGGCAGTAAGAAAATTGATTAAAAAAAATCTTGAAAAAGTTTTCATTATAAAAAGTAAAAGCCCTTATCTTTGCCGTCCCAAAAATGGGAGTTGGATCGGTAGTTCAGTTGGTTAGAATGCCGCCCTGTCACGGCGGAGGTCGCGGGTTCGAGTCCCGTCCGGTCCGCAGAAAAAGTAAAAAGAGCCTTGTAATAATTTACAAGGCTCTTTTTTATGCTTTGGAAATATAACCATGCAAAATTGAAAATTTCAAATACGACTCTTACTTACAAATCTCAGTGGATCTGAGATTTCAAAACATTCGCTTTTATCAAACTTTAACCCTCATCCCATATCTGCATTTATTTCAGATTAAACAGATTTTTAACGTTTAAGAGATTTCGTCACCTAACGCAAAACATTTTTCATTTACATTAAACATTTCTCCATCAAAACTGTTGTAGTGCCTAACTAATTAGGTGCCCAGGGCTTTATGCGCAAGCAGATATATCATTAAATATTAGTTGTAATGGCAAATGAACAGGCTGAAAAAGATCTTAAACGCCCTATAAAGCGCTTATTGCAGGTAATTAACCTTGAAAGAAAGGAAATAAGTGCAATTTATTTTTTTGCAATCCTTGCAGGTTTGTTACAGCTAGCTGTTCCGCTTGGCGTACAGGCAATTATCAATTTTGTACTGGCTGGTCGTCTTTCAACATCGATCATTGTCTTAATCATATTTGTTGTTTTCAGCACGTTCGCAACGGGACTACTGCAAGTGAACCAAATGAAAATCATTGAAAAAATCCAGCAACGTCTTTTTACCCGCTACTCGTTTGAATTTGCCTGGAGAATACCACGTCTTGATTTGAAACAGACTGATAGTTATTACTTACCTGAATTTGTGAATCGCTTTTTTGATACAATCAACCTGGAAAAAAGCCTGGCAAGATTGCTCATAGATTTTCCTTCAGCCTTAATACAAGTAATCTTTGGATTAATCCTACTCTCATTATATGCCAACGTGTTTATCATTTTCAGTTTACTGGTCATTTTAATTGTATTTATCATTATCAGGTCAACTTATAAAAGAGGGTTATTAACGAGTTTGTATGAGAGCGATCAGAAATATGCAGTTGCAGGCTGGATAGAAGAAATTGCAAGAGTACTGAAGTCTTTTCAGTTTTCGAAGGGATCATCTTTTCCAATGGAAAAAACAGATCAGCTGGTTACAAAATATTTGCATGCACGTACAAGTCACTTTAAGGTTTTGCTGTTACAATATTGGGCGCTTATTGGTTTTAAGATTATTATCACTGCTGCAATGTTGATCGTTGGTGCAGCCTTACTGGTAGGCAATCAGATTAATGTAGGTCAGTTTGCAGCAGCGGAAATCGTAATCATTACAGTGTTGGCATCGGTAGAAAAACTCATCAAAAGTCTAGATAAGATTTATGACATTTTAACCAGCGTTGAAAAGCTTGGAAAAGTTATTGACAAACCACTTGAGCCGGAAGGAAGTTTGCAACCCGACCCTGATTCAAATGGTATGAGCATTGAGTTTCAAAATGTAGGCTTCAGTTACAGTAACAATATTGATATTCTGAAAGACATTTCCTTTCGATTAGAGAAAGGTCAAAAAATGTGCATTACAGGAAGTGATGGTTCAGGCAAATCAACCCTGCTAAAAATGCTTACCGGTGCATACCCCGATTTTACAGGAACGATTACGATAAATGAAATTCCAATAGGTAATTACAGCCCAACTCTTTTAAGAGCAGAAACAGGAATTCTCTTTCAATCACAGGATATTTTCCAGGGAACACTATGGGAAAATATTTCCCTTGGCGACAACAGTGTTACCACTTCTCAAATAACAGATTTAGCAGAAAAATTAGGCATCAGCGATGTAATCACTTCGTTAAAGAATGGCTTTGATACGCAAATAGATGCTGGTGGCAAACGACTGTCGAGTGCTGTTATCAGGAAAGTACTACTTCTTCGTGCATTAATTTCCAAGCCGCAGCTTCTATTACTTGAAGAGCCATGGCTTGGCTTTAATGATGAATGCAGGAAAAAAATTAAAAATTATTTACTGAATGAAATTCCGGCAACAACTGTTTTAGTTATATCAAACGAAATGGATTTTGCTGACAGTTGTAACTCGGCAATTCAAATAAGAGATGGTAAAATAATTAAGCTGAAATAACACGATTAAAAAAGCAATTTGTTTAACCATGCAATTATTAACAGAAGATATACAAGCGAAAGCAGGCAAGCAATTAAAATCGTTTAGTGAAATATACAGGCACAACAGGACGACTAAAGTGCGTTTATATTTTTACGTCGTATCAGCAATAATATTGCTGACACTATTTATTCCATGGACTCAGAATATCAGAAGTACAGGATCTGTAACTACTATGCGGCAGGAACAAAGGCCGCAACAAATCAATAATATCATCCCGGGAAGAATTGTAAAATGGTGGGTAAAGGAAGGTGATTTTGTAAAAAAAGGTGATACCATTTTACAGTTAGCCGAAATCAAAGATGATTATCTCGATCCACAATTACTTGAGCGAACAGAGGAACAGTTAAATGCCGAACAACAAACGATTGGCTATTATGAAGAGAAAGTAAAAACCAGTGAACAACAAATTTCTGCAATTGAAAATGAAAAAGAGCTAAAACTTAATTCAATTGATAATAAGCTGATTCAAACGAAACGTAAAGTTCAGAGCGACAGTACAAAACTGATTGCAGCAGAAAACGAAATGACAGTTGCCGACAGACAATTAAATGCTGCAATTAAAATGTATGAGCAAGGTGTGATTCCTTTAACTGAACTTGAACGTCGTAAAGTACAACACCAGAACACAAGTGCTAAACTTACAACTGCACAAAATGACTTTTACAACAGCAAGCAGGATTTGTTGATTCTTCAGTTAGACAGGAATGCCACTATTCAAAATTATTCTGAGAAAATAGCAAAGACAACCGGAGAACGTTTTCAGTCACAATCACAAATTGCCACCGGCCAGGGAAAAGTTGCAAAGCTTCTCAATCAATATGAAAATTACCGCATCCGCAATGGGCAATATTATGTTTTGGCTCCACAGGATGGGCAGGTGATTAATGCACGCAAAGCTGGTATAAATGAAACGGTAAAAGAAGGTGAAATGATTGTTGAAATAGTGCCGGAAAATTACCAGTTAGCTGTTGAGATATGGATAAAACCAATGGACTTGCAATTACTAGAAATTGGGCAGAAAGTCCGTTTCACTTTTGATGGTTTCCCTGCACTTATTTTCAGCGGCTGGCCAGAAGCTTCATACGGAACATTTGGAGGAAAAATTGTTGCCATTGAATCAAACTTAAATGAGAATGGAATGTTCAGGGTAATTGTTGCAGAAGATAACGAAGAAAGAAAATGGCCACACGAATTAAAACTTGGAACGGGTGCAGTTGGATTTTCTTTATTAAAAGATGTTCCTATATGGTATGAGCTTTGGCGCCAGGTGAATGGATTCCCTCCTGATTTTTACAAGCCCGTTGTAAATAAAAAAAGCAAATCAACTAAGACAAACAAATGAAAAGATCATTGATCCTGTTTATCCAGTTCTGCATCAGCATTTCATTGGTCAATGGCCAGAATTCTTCAACTGTGCTTACAGAAGAAGAGTTCTTATCAATCGTTCGTTCAAACCACCCGGTTGCAAAGCAAGCCGGATTGTTAGCAGATTTAGCCGCCGCTCAACTTTTAGCTATTAAGGGCAATTTCGATCCGGTAATTGCTATTAATAAAAATCAAAAAACGTTTGACGGAAAAACATACTACAATTATAACAATACAGAAATGGTTATACCAACCTGGTTTGGTATAGAGTTGTATGCGGGCATAGAAAACAATTTCGGCGACTACACCAACAGAGAATACACATTGGGCAATACAAGTTATGCCGGATTAAGTGTACCGCTTTTAAAAGATCTTATCCTTGATAAAAGAAGAGCCGCTCTTCAACAAGGCCGTTTATTCAAACAGCAATCTGAATTTGAAAAAAGAACAATTATCAACGATCTTATTTATGATGCCTATAAGTCATATTGGAACTGGGCGAAAGATTACCAGGTATTTCGTTCATACGATACAATTCTTACGCTCAATGAATCACGTTACTCCCTGATTAAAATTTCTTTTTTAAACGGAGAAAGAGCCGCTGTTGATACAACAGAGGCCTTAGTTCAATTATTAAATTTTCAACAACAACGGGAAGAAGCCTGGCTGAAATTCAGAAAATCAACTTTAGAATTATCCGCATTCTTATGGCATCCGAATAATGTACCGGCCTATTTAACTGAACTGGTTTTACCTGATACAACACGACTGAAGAATGAAATCAATTTTCCTGCTCTTGAAAACGTAGACAACTGGATCAGCCGTATTTCAACAACACATCCTAAACTGCAACAAATTGATTTTAAATTACAGGCCCTTGAAGTGGAAAGAAAACTGAAACTTCAAAACCTATTACCAAAGCTTGATGTAAAATATAATTTCTTACAAAAGGGTTACAACTCAGTTAACTTGTCTGCAAATTATTTTTTTGAGAATAATTATAAGTTTGGATTAAGTGCTATTGTTGCCATACCAAACAGACAGGGTATTGGCGATTATAAATCATCACGTATAAAAATTAAATCAACAGAATTAGACCGGAATTTTACCCAGCTAAATCTTGAAAATAAAGTACGTTTTCACTTTAACGAGGTTCTTAATTTACAAAAGCAGATAAGAATATATGAGAGCCTGAACAAAAACCTGGCACATCTTTATAACACGGAAATGTTGAAATTTTCTTTGGGAGAAACCACCCTCTTTCTTCTCAATTCACGTGAAACAAAAATGCTGGAATCGCAACAGAAGTTATTGGAATTAAAAGCCAAACTTTACCAGACATATGCTACTTTGAATTGGGCTACTGGTTCTTTCCAGGATTAAAATCACAAAAGTCCTTCCTTTAAAATTAGTTAAACAAGAACCATATAAATCATCATAAATTAAGCCGTGTTGAGAAAACCGATCACATTTGTCCTTTAAAATGAATCAAACAACTTCCTCTCAACTTAAAATGAACATTACCATTTACCATTCATAATCTCAGTACGTTTTTGTTTGTATTCTTCATGTGAAATAAGTCGTTCTTTATACAAACTTTCCAATCTTCTCAAACGTTTATCGAAGGATATAGTTTCTTCATCCTCTTTGTCTTCGTCGGAGATAATAATTTCCTCTGAAATACTTTTACCAGGATTTCTATAGTTGTAGATGAAAATCACCTCGAGCAAAATCATAACTAAAATCCAGAAAGAAAGAAACAAAATACCAACCATCGATTCTTCATCAATCATTAAAAAAAGGAACACCACTCCAAAAATCAACATCAACCCTACTGCAATCATTCCTGCAATTAATGAAGGCTTTGAAGGCTTCATGTAAATCTTCTTATTCATCTTATTTCAGATTTGCCGTTAATGGATTCGCAATAAATGAGTTTTGAATTCGAAATGGCACATTGGGTTTAATTCCTGTTTCCTGGAAAGTCCATGTTAGCCGGAGACCGAAAGCTAAAGCCTTACACTCATCTTTCTTTTTTCGAACAACAAGTAAGTTGTTATCCTTCATCTGAAAAGAGAAATCCTTTTTAGTTGTACAACCCTTTGACACAACAACCAAAGTAATTGTGTTATTGTCATAATTAAGCTCCATACCCAGGAGTTGCTCTGTAGTTGATTCAGGAACCTTTATTGTACTGCTGCAAAAGAAAAGAAACAAAAGAGACAGGAATGGAAAGAATTGTTTCATAAACTAGTATTGAAATGGTTAATAAACACTATCTAAATCTTTAACTGTTATTTTATGAATGCAACAAGGCCAGAAATAACCCTTCTCATTTTTTTACAACAATGAATGCAATTCATCATTATTGTATTTCTTATTCTGCTCATTCATATTTTGCACTGAAAACTCAAATTCATTTTTCCCGCTTCTCACCACTATAAACTTCTCTTCTTCCCCAGATAACAAACAGGATTACCCCGATTATATTCAGAAATAAAACAATTAAAAACCAGCATAACTAGTTGTATTGTCATTAAATCTTCCATTGGCAATTGCAACCAATGCAATACACTAGATAACTAACAACAACAGTAAAGGAAGAAAAAATGAGCCTCCGGAAAAACTCCAGGTTGCCTGTAAAAGAATCATAGAGGTAATTTTCTTAAAAGTTAACAAACTGAATAATCAGAATTAAATGACTTACAGTAGCAAGCATATTGACAGAGATCATGAATCCCGGTTGAATGGTCATGTAATTTGTTATATTAACTGAACCTTTTATGAAACAGCTGCTCTCCATCTTTACACTGTGCTTGTTATTTAACGTTACCAAAGCCCAGCAATCGTCTTTTATCTATCACGTAGAAGGTTGCGCATCGGAAAGAATCAACAAATCAGGTGAAAGTAAATTCCAGGAGCCGGCAACAAACTGGCTCTCTCTTGATACCATTTACATTAAAGGAGACTCTCTCGTTTATCACCGTTCAGTTGATCATTTGTGCTGCAGAAAAGTGAAACTAACCTGCGATATAAAAGAAAACAGGATTACCATCATTGAGCATTGGCATGGCATGGCCTGTAAATGCAAATGTGAATCAACAGTTGAAGCTGTTATCAGGAAATTAAAACCGGGAAAGTACCAGGTTTTAGTATTACTTACCGGAACTGATCCGCTCAATGATCAGGCAACAAGCGGAGCTGATACTTTATTTCAAAAAGATTTGATAGTTAAAGAATAGAATATTTATTCATCATTATTACATTAAAACAAACCATTTCATAAACATTCGCCTTCACAGTTATTGGATCTTTTATTACAATTACCTCTTCAATACAAAAAATGGAAAGTAAGAAAAGACTCACAAATAAACTGGCTCAATTCTGGAAGCATATTGGTCCGGGACTTGTAACCGGTGCCAGTGATGATGATCCATCTGGTATAGCCACCTATTCACAGGCAGGCGCTGAATACGGTCTTTCAACATTATGGACATCTATTATTGCATTTCCATTAATGGCGGTTATACAACAAATGTGTGCCCGGATTGGTTTGGTTACTTCACATGGGTTAACCCGAACGCTTAAAAATCATTACCCGAGATATATTTTGTACATCATGCTTCTTTTCAGCTTCCCGGCAATTGTAATGAACATCGGAGCAGATATTGCTGGAATGGGTGCAGTAGGAAATTTGTTATTCCCTTCTATCGATGCAAGTTTCTTCAGTGTTTTCTTCACCGTCTTATTACTGGGCTTGATTATTTATTTACCCTATCAAAAAATCGCCTCTGTATTAAAATACATCTGCACAGTAATGCTTGTTTACTTCCTGGTGCCATTTTTATACAAGCAGGATATTGTTGAAATATTCAAATCGACATTTATTCCTACTTTAAAGTTTGACAAGAATTTTATTGCAATGATTGTTGGCATATTAGGAACCACAATCTCTCCTTATCTTTTTTTCTGGCAGGCTTCGGTTGAAGTGGAAGAAATGAAACATAAAAAAAGCCACCTGGTTGTAGACAAAAAATTAGTTCATACGATGAACCAGGATGTAGACTTCGGAATGACGGTATCTGCACTGGTTATGTATTTTATTATACTAACAACGGGAACTGTTTTGTTCCAGGGTGGAGTGCATAAAATAGAAACGGTTGAACAAGCAGCTATGGCTTTAAAACCATTGGCAGGCAACCTTGCTTATTTACTATTTGCGATTGGCATTATTGGAACGGGGTTAATAGCAATCCCTGTTTTGTCGGGATCACTCTCTTACATATTTACAGAAACATTTGGCTGGGAAGAAGGCCTTGACAAAAAATTTCATGAAGCAAGAGGCTTTTATGTCATCATCGCCATTTCATTACTATTGGGTTTAGCGATGAATTACATTGGCATTACCCCTATACAAGCACTGATTTATACAGCTATTCTTTACGGCATAACTGCACCGGTACTAATTGCAATCATTCTGCATATTTCAAACAACAAAAAAATTATGGGCGAATTTGTGAACAGTAAAACAGCCAACATCTTTGGCTTTGCTGCACTTCTGATTATGATGATTGCTGCCGGGTTATTAATCTATCTTCAGTTTATATAAAAGACAAATCGATCATACTAAACTAAACAATGATTTATAAAATTCAACATATTGGTTTTACATCTACAACCGAAAGAAATGAAGAGAAGCAGAAAGTACAAAACTTGAGATACTCATTTGCGAGTCGATTGATTTAAATCTATATAACTTTCTGATTTTAAATAATTTACAAACATTTTACCAAAACAATTGTCATTTGCAAAAAGCATGGTACATATGCCCGGCTTTTTTGTTTGTTCATTATGTAACAGCCTTGGTTATATTTGCTTTATTAATATTACTTAAATGCTTAAGATAGCTGTTTTTGGCACTGGCCATCTCGGAAAGTTTCATCTCAATAACTGGCAGGAAATAGAAGGAATAAAATTGGTAGGCTTTTTTGATCCCAACGATCGTACAGCTAAAGCTGTTGAAGAAAAATATCAGTTGAAGCGTTATGCTGATCCAGAAGAATTAATGGCGTTATGCGATGCCGCTGATATTGTTGCTCCAACTAATTATCACTTTAATCTTTGCGAACTCGCCGTACGCATGGGCAAACATGTTTTTGTTGAAAAGCCGATGTGTAACACCATGGAAGAAGCAAATGAACTGGTTAAGCTGGTAAGAGAAGCAAACGTAAAACTTCAGGTTGGTCATGTAGAGCGTTTCAATCCTGCGTTCCTTGCCATTAAAGACCTTGAACTAAATCCGATGTTTGTGGAAGTACATCGCCTTTCACAATTTAATCCAAGAGGAACTGAAGTGAGTGTTATTCTTGACCTGATGATTCACGACATCGACATTATTCTCAGTCTTGTAAAAAGTGATGTGAAGCAGGTGCATGCTAACGGTGTCGCAGTGATGACGGATACTCCTGACATTGCCAACGTACGTATTGAATTTAATAACGGATGTGTGGCTAATCTCACCAGCAGCCGCATCAGTATGAAGAAAATGCGGAAGATCAGGTTGTTTCAACGTGATGCATACATTGGTGTTGATTTTCTTGAAAAGAAAGCAGAGATTATTAAAATGAAAACATCGCATGATAAAGATGCGTTCACGTTTGATATTGAAACCAACAATGGCAAGAAAACAATTGCAGTTTCAAATCCTGCCGTGAAAGATGTGAATGCAATTAAGATGGAACTGGAACAATTCAGGGATGCAATTCTTCATAACAAACCAGTTCCGGTAAGTGAGGTTGACGGATTGAGAGCAATGGATGTAGCCCACCAGATACTCCAGAAAATTCAACGTACAACTTTAGCTTAATCTTTCATGAATAAGAGCCCACGCATTCACACAGGATGGTATGTCTTAGCGGATTGGCTTTCGGCTGTGTTTGCATGGGGATTATTTTATTTTCTGCGCCGTGTTTTACTTGGCGAAGCAGAGGGAATACTTTCCCAAACACCTGATAAGATGTTTTTCCTGGGGATTTTTTTTGTACCCATGTTCTGGCTCATTCTTTACCATCTTACCGGCACATATAAAAATCTTTACAACAAATCAAGACTCCAGGAATTAACTGCAACTGTTTCCATTTGCCTGGCAGGCTCCATTGTAATTTTCTTTACATTATTACTGAACGATAAAATAAGTTCATACACTTCTTATTATAAGGAAACGCTGTTACTTTTTGGATTGCAGTTTGGTTTTACATGGCTTTTCCGTTTATTCATTCTCAGTATTATTAAACATCAGTTTGTTTCGGGAAAAGTTCAGATTAATACACTTGTTATTGGTGGTGGAAAAAATGCTGTAAAGCTTTATAAAGAAATTGCAAATGCTAAAGAAACGCTTGGATATTATTTCGCAGGATTTCTTTACCCTAACGAAACTAAGTCGAACGGGTTAAGCAAATACCTGCAACCTTTAGGAACAACCAGCGACATTGTTTCAGTTATCCGTAATCATCAAATAGAACAGATAATTATTGCCACGGAAGAAACTGAACGTGCAAATATGGAGCAACTGCTTAGTCTTTTAAGCGAGCAGGATGTCAGCATTAAATTATTGCCCAATACAATCGATATTCTTTCAGGATCAGTAAGGCCAAGCAATGTGCTTGGAGCCATGCTTATTGATTTCCATACCGGCATGATGAGTGAGTGGCAGCAAAATGTAAAACGGTTAATCGATATTGTCACCTCACTGCTTGCTTTAATTATTTTATCACCATTGTTGGTTTTTGTTGCAATAAGAGTAAAGCTTTCTTCACCGGGCCCGATTTTTTATTCACAGGAAAGAATCGGACTGAAGGGTAAACCTTTTTCTATTCACAAGTTCCGTTCAATGCTTACAGATGCGGAAAAAGATGGTCCTGCTCTTTCTTCTGAAAACGATCAACGTATAACAGCATGGGGAAAAATTATGCGCAAATGGCGGCTTGACGAACTGCCTCAGTTCTGGAATATTCTCAAGGGCGAAATGAGCCTTGTTGGTCCAAGACCTGAACGACGTTACTACATTGATCAGGTTGTGGCTAAAGCACCTTATTACCGTTTTTTGCTGAAAGTAAAGCCTGGGCTAACTTCATGGGGTATGGTGAAGTTTGGCTATGCAGAAAATGTGGAAGAAATGATAGAAAGAAGTAAATACGACCTGGTGTATATTGAAAACGTATCGCTTGCACTCGATGCAAAAATTCTTATTCATTCGATCCGGATCATCTTTCTTGGCAAAGGAAGATAAACCATTATAAACATCTAACATAAAAACACACAGATGAAAACCTTCGCTACAACACTTGCAATTGTTCTGTCATTATCATTATCTGCACAAAAAGCTTATTGGCAACAACAGGTAAACTACAAGATTGATGTTGCACTCGACATCAAGGATAAATCAATCAAAGCTTCTGAACAATTAGAATATATTAATCATTCGCCCGATACCTTAACTTATATCTGGTTTCATCTCTGGCCTAATGCATACAAGAACGACAAAACAGCCCTTTATCAACAATATAAAACAGGCGACAAAGAAGGCTTAAATAAATTCAAGAAAGCTGTAAAAGGATATATCGATGGACTTGATTTTAAAGTAAATGATGTTGCAGCTTCAACAGAAGCTGATCCTGAAAACATCGACATCATCAAACTTGTTCTTCCGCAACCATTATTGCCCGGAGAAAAAATTTCCATCTCCACTCCTTTCTATGTTAAATTCCCAACTTACTTTTCAAGAAGTGGTTTTATTGGCGATGCATTTGCTGTTTGCCAGTGGTATCCTAAACCAGCTGTATATGATAATAAAGGATGGCATCCCATTCCTTATCTCAACATGGGTGAATATTACAGCGAATTTGGTTCGTTTGATGTCAGCATCACCGTTCCTTCAAATTATGTAGTTGCTGCAACAGGCAGTTTGCAAAATGAAGATGAACTTACGAAAATGAAACAGGCGGGAAGAATCAATAAAACAAAAACAGAGAACTTTATTACGTTTCAGTCAACTGATAAATCAACTACAAAAACATTACGCTATACTGCTGAAAATGTGCACGACTTTGCATGGTTTACTGATGATGATTTTGTGGTGCAGTATGATACGCTTGCACTTCCTTCAGGTAAAGTAATTGATGCATTTACTTTTTTCTCCAACCAGGAAGGTACAGAATGGAAGAGCAGTGTGGATTTTGTTAAAGATGCTGTAAGAAATTATTCAAACTGGATTGGCGAATATGCGTACCCTGTTGTTAATGCAGTTGAAGGACCGGGTAATGTATCGAGTGGTGGTATGGAATACCCGATGGTAACACTTATTACAAGTCCGAAAGCAAATACAGAAACGCTGGATGCTGTTATTACACATGAAGTTGGACACAACTGGTTTTACGGAATGCTTGGCAGCAACGAACGTGAACATCCCTGGATGGATGAAGGCATCAACACTTATTACCAGTTCAGGTATGAAGCAGAGAAATACAAATCCAATTCAATTTTTGGCAGTTCACTTCCTGCTGAAATAAGGCAAAAAAGTACAGATGATTTCCTGGCGCTCATTTATAATGCGCTGAATGGAATTCCGATGGAAGAACCTATTTCAACTCCGTCCGTTAATTTTCCAAATAAAGATGAGTACGGCATGGTGATTTATATGAAAACAGCCATCTGGATGTATGTGCTGGAGAAAAGTGTTGGAAGAGCAGAGCTGGATAAAGCAATGAAAGCCTATTTTAATGCATGGAAATTTCATCACCCCTATCCTGAAGATTTCAAAACTGCACTTGAGCAAAGTGTTGGCTTAAAGCTGGACAATATATTCACCCTGCTAAATCAGAAGGGTAAATTATAGGTGCAACCAAAAGAACATATTATTTTTGATAAAACCCATTGAGTGAAATATTTAACCGGCATCATACTTTTTTTTATTTCAGCTTCAGTTAATGCTCAGCAAACTTACTGGCAGCAACAGGTTAATTTTAAAATAGAAGTTACCCTCAATGATGCCGAACATACACTGGATGGTTTTGAACGAATTGAATACATCAATAATTCACCCGATACGTTACGTTTTATCTGGTTTCATTTATGGCCCAATGCATACCGTACTGATAAAACTGCTTTCAGCGATCAGTTATTGCTCAATGGCAGAACCGACTTTTATTTTTCAAAAAGAGAAGAACGTGGTTATATCAACCGGCTTGATTTCAGAGTAAACAATCAACTGGCTGAAACGGAAGATCACCCGCAGCATATTGATATCATTAAAGTGATTTTACCTCAGCCGCTTGCTCCCGGTAATAAAATTGAACTGACAACACCGTTTCATGTACAGCTTCCCAAAAACTTTTCAAGAGGCGGACATGTAGGCCAAACTTACCAGGTTACACAATGGTATCCCAAGCCTGCAGTTTATGATAATACCGGATGGCACCCGATGCCTTACTTAGATCAAGGTGAATTTTACAGTGAGTTTGGTAATTACGAAGTAAAAGTTACGGTTCCTAAAAGTTATGTTGTTTTAAGCAGTGGTGAATTGCAAAATGAGGATGAAAAAAACTGGCTGAAGCAACGGGCAAATTATAAAAGTCCTGCGGCTGTAGTCAGCAAATACAAAAAGCCTCAATCAACAAAATCAAAACAACCGGTTGTTGCAGTCAAGAATGAACCGGTTAAAACCCTCATTTTTAAACAAAATAATATTCATGATTTTGCATGGTTTGCCGGAAAGAAATACATTGTAAATTTTGATACACTTGTTTTAAACAACCGCACAATAGAAATATACAGTGCATATACTGAAACGGGCAAACAGGTTTGGAAGAACAGTACACAAATGATCAAAGATGCCATTGTTTTCAGAAGTAAAACAATTGGCGAATACCAATACAATATTGCCAGTGCAGTTGAAGCAAAAATGGGTTTTGATGGTGGTATGGAATATCCCTGTATTACGTCTATTTCTCCAACAAAAAATGAACAGGACCTTGAAGGTGTTATTGAACATGAGCTGGGACATAACTGGTTCCAGGGTATGCTTGCAAATAACGAGAGAATTTATCCCTGGTTTGATGAAGGCATCAACAGTTATTATGATGGCCGTTTTTCGAAGGAAGCAAGCAGGTTTAAACCTGTAGTGCAAAAGAAAAAAGCATTGAATCTGAATCTCAGTGAAGAAACATTGCTTGAAAGTTTTGAACGCTGGAAAAAAGATCAGCCGTTAAGCACACCCAGCGATTCATTATCAGAAGCGAATTACAGCTTAATTGCCTATACCAAAGGTTCGTTGTTTATGAACATGCTTGAGCAGCAACTCGGGCATGAAGCTTTTGAGGCAGCAATGAAAAAATATTTTCAGCAATGGAAACTGAAACACCCCTCTCCTGCTGATCTTAAAACATCACTGGAAAATTCAACGGGTAAAAATCTTGATTCATCATTTGCAAAGCTTCATCAAACAGGCCCTTTGTTTGCTGAACAAAAAAGAAAACTGAAGTTTGTTCCCATTGTTGGTAATAACACTTCAACCAGCAATATCATCATGGCAGTTCCTTTTGCCGGCTTTAACATGTATGACGGATTAATGCTGGGAGCTGCAGTTGGCAATTACACCTTGCCTCCAACAAAATTTCAGTTTGTTGTTGCCCCAATGTATGGCATTAAGAGCGGTCAGTTAAATGGCATTGGCCGTATGAGTTACATGTTCTTTCCTGAAAAAACGTTTCAACGGGTTGTTGTTGCAGTTAGTGGAATGAAGTTCAGCAGTGATGATTTTACTGATACTGCGAATACAAAATATATTACAGGCTTCCGGAAGTTTTCAGCATCACTGAAATTTGTATTAAAAGAAAATGATCCGCTCAGTACACGTGAACGTTTTGTACAATGGAAAACATTTTTCTTTAACGAAGATGATCTTCATTTTAAAAGAGACACATTACCTAACGGCAACCTCTATACCAAAATAACCAAAACACAATCGAACCGTTACCTGAATCAATTACGGGTGGTGGTTCAGGATACAAGAGTTCTTTATCCTTATAAAGCAGAGTTATTAGCTGAGCAGGCAAAAGATTTTGTGCGACTTGCATTTACCGGTAATTATTATTTTAATTACAATGATCACCTTGGTGCAGATGTAAGAGTGTTTGCTGGAAAATTTATTTATCTCGGAAACAAAACCACCAGCAAACAGTTTTTGAATGATGCTTATCATTTAAACATGAGCGGGCCCAAAGGTTATGAAGATTACACATACAGCAACTACTATATTGGTCGCAATGAATTTGAAGGATTAGCCAGTCAGCAGATTATGATAAGAGATGGTGGATTTAAAGTACGCACCGATATGCTCGCAAGCAAAGTTGGAAAAACAGACAACTGGCTGGCAGCTGTTAATTTTACAAGTGATATTCCCGACCAGGTGAATATCCTGAAACTATTGCCTGTAAAAATTCCTTTAAAAGTATTTCTTGACCTTGGTACTTATGCTGAAGCATGGAAGCCAAATGCAGATGGCAACAGGCTGTTGTTTGATGCAGGTTTACAGCTTTCATTGCTGAAAAACACAGTACACATATATTTCCCTTTATTGTACAGCAAGGTTTACAGGGATTATTTCAACTCAACTATTCCTGATAAAAAATTCCTGAAGAACATTGCGTTCAGTATAGATATTCAAAATCTCAGTTTGAAAAAAATCGACAGGATGATGCCTTTCTGATGAGCAGTATTCAATTTATAAAACATGCAGATCTTGATCAACAGAAATGGAACGACTGTATTACGCAATCGTCCAATGGATTGATCTATGCTTATGCATGGTATCTTGATGCAATGACTGCCGGGCAATGGGATGCTCTTGTACTGAACAATTATGAAGCAGTAATGCCACTTACGTGGAACAAGAAGTATGGCGTTTATTATTTGTATCAGCCTTTTTTTTGTGCATCACTTGGCATTTTCAGTAAACAAATAATGACAAAGGAACTGCTCAGAAATTTTCTTCACACCTTGCCACAACGATTTAAATACATTGATATTTATCTCAATCAGCAAAACCTGTTTAGTGTTAATGGATTTCCATTTACTGAAAGAATCAATTATGTGTTGAAGCTCCATGAGTCATACGAAAGCATCAGCAATAAATACAGAACCAATCTTAAACGTAATATTAAGAAGGCAGAAGAAAGTAAACTGATTGTAAGAGATGATATAGCGCTAAGAGATATTCTTTCGCTTGCAAAAGAAACCATGCAGCGTGTTTCTCCAATTACAAATGAACAGGTGGCACGCTTTGAACATGTTTTTTCGTTTGCCAGGCAACAGGGTTCTGCCGAAACTATCGGCATCTATTCGCAACGGAATGAGTTGCTTGCATCAGCAGCATTTTTACATTCGCACAATCGATGGTATTATATTCTTGTAGGCAATCATCCCAATGGAAAAACACTGGGTGCTTCGCATTATTTAATCGACCGCTTTATTCATAAGCATGCGTCAACAAATGACCTGCTTGATTTTGAAGGAAGTGATATCCGTAATCTTGCGTTCTTTTACAGCAGTTATGGTGCAACAGAAGAAAAATATCCTGCACTCCGCATGAACAGGTTACCGAAGCTGCTTCGCTGGTTAAAAGATTAATATCTACCCTTCCAGAATTTTTTCTGCTACAACAAGATCAATGGGGTTGGTGATCTTGATATTTGTTTCTTCACCTTGCACTAATGTAACTTTCAAACCAAAGGCTTCAATCACATTGGCTTCATCAGTGAACCTTTCTTTATAATCAATAGCATATGCTGCTAAAAGAATTTTGCTGTGAAAAGTTTGAGGCGTTTGTACCAGGCGGAGTTTGGTACGGTCAACAGGATCATTTCCTTCTTCAGTAATGATACGTACACTATCCCTGCATTCAATTGCAGGAATCGCACTTCCGGTTTCAAGTGCAGTATTATAACAACGCTGAATAAGATCTGTGCTTACAAGACAACGTACACCATCATGCACAAAGATGATTGACTCTTCCGTAACAAGTTTCAACCCGTTTTGTACAGAATGAAATCTTGTTTCTCCACCAACGGTTAACTGAATCTGCTTATCATCAAAATAACCGTCAATAATTTCTCTACCCAGTTCCAGATGTTCTTCGGGCAAAACAACAATAATATTTATACCGGGAACAGCCTTGAGAAAAGAATCAATTGTATAATAAAGAACAGGCTTGTTCTTTAATAATAAAAACTGTTTGGGAAGTACAGAACCCATTCTTTTACCGGAACCTCCGGCCACAATTACAGCATAAGTTTGCATATATCAGTCTGTTTGGTTACTGAATAACAACCAGTAAACCTTCTTTGTTTTACTTTAATAATAATTTACATTCTGCAATTAAGCGTTCTTTATTAATTGCTGCAGTTCCCACTTCCTCACAAACCAATCCGCCGGCAATATTTGCCACTTCAGCCATCAGCTTCACATTATTTGTTACTGCATAAACAAGTGATGCTACTGCAATCACTGTATCTCCTGCCCCGCTTACATCAGCAATATTTCTGAAATGCGAAGCAATGATTCCTGCTTCTTTTTCGCTGTTATAGAAAACGCCTTTTTCTGAAAGCGTAATAAATGAAATATCGTGCTGCAGTTTTTCATTGAGCTTTGAATGAATAGCCTGCAATGATTCTGCGTTTATTTCTTCAATCAACAAATTCAATCCATCTTTTACTTCTTTGAGATTTGGCTTGAAGATGGTAACCGTTTTATAATTGAAAAAGTTTTTACGTTTTGGATCAACAGCTGTAATAATGCCATGATGATTGCAAAGATCAATTGCTTTCTGAATAATCAGTTCGGTTAAAACACCTTTGTTATAATCTTCAAAAATGATTACAGAAGGCTTTTCAGTTGCAATAAAAGTTTGCAGTGCAAGTATGAGACGGTTTTCATCTTCATACCAGAGGTCGTGTGTAATTTCATTATCGAGCCGCATCATTTGCTGGTTACGGCTGATGATTCTTGTTTTGTTGGTAGTAATGCGTTTGGTGCTGCTGAGTAAAAAATCTGTTTTGATATTTTTCTCCTGCAACAATTTAGTCAGCAGTTTTCCTTCTTCATCATCACCCAATACACTCAGCATTGATACAGATGCACCAAGCGAAGCAAGGTTTAATGCCACATTTGCAGCACCACCAATGCGGTATTCTTTTTTATCTAATGAAACGATGGGCACAGGTGCTTCAGGCGAAATACGCTCCACATGTCCCCACATATATGTATCAAGCATTACATCTCCAATCACTCCCACTCTTACATGGGAAAGCTGATTGAACAATTCATCAAAATTCACTTCACTCATCTTTCGTTTTATTCTTTTTATTTGCGACTGCAAGATAATAAACCGGGATGCCAATCAGTACAATAATTAATCCGGGCCATGTAAATTCCGGTTTAAACCAAATAAGAAGTATACAAAAAGCAATGCCCATTAAGATATACATGATGGGTAAAACGGGATATCCAAATGCTTTGTACGGACGTTCAATATCCGGTCTCTTCTTACGCAGAATAAAGATACCGCCAATCGTAAGCATGTAAAATAATACCACCACAAACGAAATCATATCCAGCAGCTGACCATACCTTCCACTCACACTCCATAAACAGGCAATAACACATTGCACCCACAAACTCCATTGGGGAACAGCAAATTTATTGAGCTCGCCTGCCTGCTTAAAAAACAGACCATCTTTTGCCATGGTATAATATACTCTTGCACCTGCAAGAATCAACCCGTTGTTACAACCAAATGTTGAAACCATGATCATCAATGCAATGATCACTGTTCCTGCATTACCAAAAATGGCATTGGATGCAGCAACAGCAACACGATCTTTATCTGCCGATGCAATTCCCTGCAATGGAAGCTGAGCAGTGTACATCACATTTGCCGATACATAAATAATAGTAACAATCAATGTTCCAAGGAATAAACTCATTCCAATATTGCGTTTGGGATTTTTGATTTCGCCGGCAATAAAGGTTACGTTGTTCCATGCATCGCTGCTGAATATTGAGCCCACCATAGCAGCTGCAATTGCTCCCAACGCTGCAATGGTTGTATAACTTGTTGTTGTGCCATCTTTACTTAATGACTGCAGGTTCCATGCATTACTCCAGTTTGCAGACCATACATCGGGTTTTAAAAAGATTAAACCAAAGATGATGAGGCCAAACAAACTCAACAGTTTTGTAACAGTGAATGTTGTCTGAATGAGTTTTCCTTCTTTTACTCCTCTTGTATTTACAAAAGTGAGCAACACAATCAATGCAATGGAAACAAGTTGTGCAGGAGATATTTTAATGAAACCTAAATCAAATGCAACGAGGTCTTCGCTAACACCGGGAATTAAATAAGCCAGGAATTTTGAAAATGCAACACCTACTGCTGCAATGGTTGCTGTTTGAATAACGGTGAAGAAACTCCAGCCATATAAAAAACCAAGCAAAGGGTTATAGGCTTCTTTGAGATAAACGTATTGTCCGCCTGCCTTAGGATACATACCGCTTAATTCGCCGTAACTAACGGCTGCGGTCAGCGTCATAAAACCGGTAATAAGCCATACAGCTATTAACCAGCCAGCACTACCAACGTTGCGTGTAATATCTGCACTTACGATGAAGATACCGGAACCGATCATTGAACCGGCAACAACCATCGTAGCATCAAATAAACTAAGGGATGGCTTAAATTCAGTTTGAGATGACATAAGAATTGGTTTCGTTTCAAAGAACGAAAGATAAGCATTAATCCGAAACTGAATTGCTTATTGCTTCTTAGTCTTGCCGTATGCTTCGTTAAGGCCTTTCACTACTTCCGGAGTAATATTGAAGGCTGTGTCTTTGTAATAAAGTGTGGGATTTCCTTCCTGTGTTGAAAAGATGAATTGATATTTTCCATCTTTATTATACTCTTTGAGGTATTCGTTAATACGTTTCTGAATATCTTCAATTGCCTTTGCCTGGCGTTCTAAATGTTCGCCCTGCAAAGTTTGCTGACGCTGACCAATCTGCTGGTATCTTGCCTGGTACTCCTGTTGAAACTGTTCTGCCTCTGCCTGTGTAATTGACTGGCCTCTTTTTACAAAATCAACACGGTCTTTTTCCAGTTTACCTAACTGACCCTGTATTTCATTATCAATACGCTGCTTGTCTCTTTCAATTTCATCATTCTTCAGCTTGAAATATTCATAGTATTTCTGGATTGTATCAAGATCAACATATGCTACACGCAACTGCTGTGCAGCCGAAGAAGAATCGGCTTTTCCTGTTACAGATCTTGCTCCTTTTGAACTTGCATGATTACTGGTAAAATGCAAAACAAATAATACAGCAACAGCTGCTGTAACTATCCAAAGTAAAATTGATTCAAACGTTTTCATACCGCTGGCAAAGTAAAGGATTCTATATGAGTGAGAAAAATTGAAACGGATTTTAAGATACCCTTAACAACAAAAAAAGTCCCCCGTAACCGGGGGACTTTCAAGTTTATTCAACATGTGAATTATTCTTCATCATCAAAGCTCATCGCTTCTTTTGTTGTAAGCAACAGTTCATATTCTTCCTTGCTGCCAACAATCATGTTTTCGAAATCACGCAAGCCTGTACCTGCAGGGATCGGGTGACCAGTGATTACGTTTTCTTTCAAGCCTAACAAATCATCAGTCTTACCTTCAATTGCAGCAGTACTCAACACTTTGGTTGTTTCCTGGAATGATGCTGCAGAAATCCAGCTTTGTACACCAAGCGATGCTTTGGTGATACCAAGCAATACAGGTTGTGCAGTTGCAGGATGTGCATCCCTTACTTCAACCAGTTTTTTATCTGCACGACGTAACAAGCTGTTTTCTTCACGGTATTCACGAACAGTAACGATCTGACCAGGGCGGAACTTGTGGCTGTCGCCTGGTTCTGTTACTACTTTCTTATCGAAGATGCGGTCGTTTTCTTCGTTGAATTCAAAACGATCAACAAGATCTTCTTCAAGGAACTTCGTGTCACCTGCATCAATGATTTCAACCTTCTTCATCATCTGGCGAACGATGGTTTCGATATGCTTATCATTGATTTTTACACCTTGTAAACGATATACTTCCTGGATTTCATTCACCACGTATTCCTGTACAGCAAATGGTCCTTTGATTGTAAGAATATCTGCAGGAGCAATCTGTCCATCACTCAAAGGTGCACCAGCTTTAATGAAGTCACCTTCCTGTGCAAGGATCTGGCGTGTAAGCGGCACGAGGTACTTCTTCACCACTTCGTCCTTACTTGTTACGATGATTTCCCTGTTACCACGTTTGATGCTGCCGAATGCAACCACACCATCGATTTCAGAAACGATAGCAGGGTTACCCGGGTTACGAGCTTCAAACAATTCGGTTACACGTGGAAGACCACCGGTGATATCACGAAGCTTACCAAGTACACGTGGAATTTTCACCAACACCTGACCAGCTACTACATCGTCACCTTCTTCAATCACAATGTGTGAGCCAACAGGCAGGTTGTATGATTTAATTTCCTTACCACCTTCTACAATCAATGAAGGAATCTTGGTTTTATCTTTTGTTTCGATAACCACTTTTTCACGGTGACCTGTTTGTTCATCGGCTTCTTCACGGAATGTGATACCATCGATGATATTATCAAACTTGATCTTACCGGCAATTTCAGCAACAACAACGTTGTTGAACGGATCCCATGTACAAAGTGTATCACCTTTCTTCACCTGCTGGCCATCTTTCACTGTAAGTGTTGCACCATAAGGAATGTTGTTGGTAATAAGCAGGCGGTCGTTCTTCACATCCATAATACGCACCTCACCTGTACGCCCAATAACAACCTGTACTTTTTCACCTTCATTATTCAATGTGGCTACAGTACGTAAACCATCGAAATGAATAGTACCATCAAACTTAGCGTGTAATGCAGAATCAACTGAAGCAGATCCCGCAACACCACCTACGTGGAAGGTACGGAGTGTAAGCTGTGTACCAGGTTCACCAATTGACTGTGCTGCAATGATACCAACCGCATCACCTTTTTGTGCAATTGCACCGGTTGCAAGGTTTTTACCATAACATTTCACACACACACCACGCTTGCTTTCGCAGGTAAGTACTGAGCGTATTTCAACTGTTTCAATTCCGGCTTCTTCAATTTTCCGTGCAATTGATGCTGAAATTTCCTGGCCTGCAGCAACAATGAGTTCATCGCTTTGCGGATCGTACACATCATGCAATGAAGTACGTCCTTCAATACGATCGCTCAATGGTTCAATAATATCTTCGTTATCTTTTAATGCACTTGTTGCAATACCACGTAATGTTCCGCAGTCTTCATCATTAATCACCACATCCTGTGCTACGTCAACCAGACGACGGGTTAAGTAACCGGCATCGGCTGTTTTCAACGCTGTATCCGCAAGACCTTTACGGGCACCGTGTGTAGAGATGAAGTAATCCAATACACTCAAACCATCTTTAAAGTTTGACAATACAGGATTTTCAATGATCTCACTTCCGGTAGAACCAGATTTTCTTGGTTTTGCCATCAATCCCCTCAAACCAGCCAGCTGTTTTACCTGCTGCTTACTACCACGGGCACCTGAATCAAGCATCATGTACACAGAGTTGAAACCTTGTTTATCAGTTGCCATTTCACGGATCAACGTTTCAGTTACACGTGTATCAACACGGCTCCAGATATCGATGATCTGGTTATAACGTTCGTTGTTTGTGATAAGACCCATGTTATAGCTGTCCCACACTTCATTTACTTCACCCTGGGCATTTTCAACCAGTTGTTCTTTCACTTCAGGAATAATCAAGTCGTTGATGTTGAACGACAGACCACCCTGGAAGGCTGTGCGGAAACCAAGCTGCTTAATATCATCAAGGAATTTCGCAGTTTTCGGAACGTTGGTGATTTCAATGATTTCACCAATGATTTCACGAAGGTTTTTCTTGGTCAATAATGCGTTTACAAAACCTACTTCCTTCGGAACGTGCTGGTTAAAGATTACACGACCAACAGTTGTTTCAATCAGTTTGTATACCAACTGTCCGTTTTCACGCACATTGGCTTTCACTCTAATCCATGCATGAAGATCAACCTGCTTTTCATTGTAAGCGATGATTACTTCTTCAGCTGAATAGAATGCTTTACCCTGACCTTTTACAATTTCAGTATCGGTTGTTTTCTTTCCTTTAGAAATGTAGTACAGACCAAGTACCATGTCCTGTGAAGGCAGGGTGATTGGAGTACCGTTCTGCGGGTTGAGGATGTTGTGTGATGCAAGCATGAGCAACTGTGCTTCAAGAATTGCAGCATTACTCAACGGAACGTGTACGGCCATCTGGTCACCGTCAAAGTCGGCGTTGAACGCAGAACATACCAGCGGGTGAAGTTGGATGGCTTTACCTTCGATCAGTTTTGGCTGGAAGGCCTGGATGGATAAACGGTGCAGTGTGGGGGCACGGTTTAACATAATCGGGTGACCTTTCAGAATATTTTCAAGGATATCCCAAACAACAGCTTCTTTCTTATCCACGAGTTTACGTGCAGATTTCACTGTTTTTACGATACCTCTTTCAATCAGTTTGCGAATGATGAATGGTTTAAACAATTCAGCAGCCATATCTTTTGGAAGACCGCACTCATGCAGTTTCATTTCAGGACCTACCACGATAACCGAACGACCAGAATAGTCAACACGTTTACCAAGCAGGTTCTGACGGAAACGACCTTGTTTACCTTTCAGTACATCACTTAATGATTTCAGTGCACGACCACCTTCAGCTTTCACCGCATTTGATTTACGGCTGTTGTCGAACAATGAATCAATTGCTTCCTGTAACATACGTTTTTCGTTACGAAGGATTACTTCAGGAGCTTTAATCTCCAGCAAACGCTTCAAACGGTTGTTACGGATAATTACACGACGGTATAAGTCATTCAGATCAGAAGATGCAAAACGGCCACCATCCAACGGCACTAACGGACGAAGTTCAGGTGGAATTACAGGGATATACTGCATTACCATCCATTCAGGACGGTTAGTGATACGCTGGTTGGCATCACGGAAAGCTTCCACAACACTCAAACGCTTCAATGCATCGGCACGGCGTTGTTGTGAAGTTTCAGTTGCAGCAGCATTACGCAGATCGTAGCTCAACTGATCGAGATCGATACGTTGTAACAGATCGTGTACTGCTTCAGCACCCATCTTGGCAATGAATTTCTGCGGATCTTCATCAGGCAGGTACTGGTTATCCTTTGGCAAAGTATCCAGTAAATCCAGATACTCTTCTTCAGTAAGTAAATCACCAACGTTCAGGTTTTCTTTCACACCTGGCTGAATCACCACATAGCGTTCGTAATAAACGATGGTTTCGAGTTTCTTTGAGCTAACGCCCAACAGGTAACCGATTTTATTCGGTAATGATTTAAAGTACCAGATGTGTACAACAGGAACCACGAGTTTAATGTGTCCCATACGTTCACGACGTACTTTCTTTTCAGTTACTTCCACACCGCAACGGTCGCACACAATACCCTTGTAACGGATACGCTTATACTTACCGCATGCGCATTCAAAATCTTTAACTGGCCCGAAAATTCTTTCGCAGAACAAACCATCACGTTCAGGTTTGTAAGTACGGTAGTTAATTGTTTCGGGTTTTAATACTTCACCAAAGCTGCGCTCCAGAATTGTATCGGGAGATGCAAGACCGATGGTGATTTTAGAAAACGTTGGCCTCTGACGGTTATCTTTTCTGAATGCCATATCTATTTCTTGTTTGTAGTTTTTTGTTTTTTGTTACCAGCAACATCAAGCTTTTCTTCTTTTGTTGCGTCGCACTCTTGTACGTTCATAGCGTTGTTGAGCAATGGAGAATTCATCATTCACCATTGACCATTCACCACGCTCTTATTCTTCAAATTTCAGATCCAGACCCAGACCTCTTAATTCATGAACCAATACATTGAATGATTCAGGAACACCTGGTCTTGGAACGTTATCACCTTTAACGATGGCTTCATAGGTTTTTGCACGACCCATGATGTCATCTGACTTAATGGTTAATAATTCCTGGAGAATATTTGAAGCACCATAAGCTTCCAGTGCCCATACTTCCATTTCACCGAAACGCTGACCACCGAACTGAGCTTTACCACCAAGCGGCTGTTGTGTGATTAAGCTGTATGGTCCGATTGAACGGGCATGCATCTTATCATCAACCATGTGGTGCAGTTTAATCATGTAAATGATACCAACTGTTGCCTTCTGGTGGAAACGTTCGCCGGTTTCACCGTCGTACAGGAATGTGTGACCAAACTTAGGCAAGCCAGCCTGGTCGATATGCGCTGCAATTTCTTCTACGGTAGCACCATCAAAGATTGGTGTAGCAAACTTCACACCCAGTTTTTCACCAGCCCAGCCAAGTACAGTTTCGTAAATCTGTCCAAGGTTCATACGGCTAGGTACACCAAGCGGGTTCAATACAATATCAACCGGAGTACCATCTTCGAGGAACGGCATATCTTCCTGGCGAACGATTTTAGCAACGATACCTTTGTTACCGTGACGACCCGCCATCTTATCACCCACTTTCAGTTTACGCTTCACAGCTAAGTAAACTTTAGCGAGTTTCAATACACCTGCAGGTAATTCATCACCAATTGAGATGTTGAATTTCTCACGCTTGTAACGGCCGAGTTCTTCGTTGTATTTGATGTTGTAGTTGTGCAGCAACTGGTTAATCCATTCGTCGGTAGTTGCATCACCAGTCCAGCCCAGAGGGTTCACATTTGCAAAGTCAATACCTGCAAGGTTTTTCTGGTTGAACTTAGCGCCTTTACCAATTAATGATTCACCGAAATTGTTGTTAACACCTGCAGATGTTTTTGTTTGCAGGAGTGATAACAATTTACTCAGCAATACCTCTAATAAATCAGTTGTATTCTTTTCGTGAATCTTTTCAACTTTTTCCAGTAATGCTTTTTCACGGATCTTACCATTCTTATCTTTCTTGGCACGCTGGAAGAGTTTTTTATCAATTACCACACCTTCAGTTCCACTTGGAGCTTTGAGTGAAGCATCTTTTGCATCGCCGGCTTTATCACCAAAGATGGCACGTAACAACTTCTCTTCAGGAGTTGGATCGCTTTCACCTTTAGGCGTGATTTTTCCAATAAGGATATCGCCTTCTTTGATTGCTGCACCAATACGGATGATACCGTTCTGATCCAGGTCTTTTGTAGCTTCTTCACTTACGTTTGGAATATCCGGAGTTAATTCTTCTTCACCCAGTTTTGTATCACGCACTTCCAGTTCATATTCTTCAACGTGTACAGAAGTAAAGAGATCTTCTTTCACTACTTTTTCGTTGATTACAATGGCATCCTCGAAGTTGTAACCTTTCCAAGGCATGAACGCTACTTTCAGGTTACGGCCCAATGCCAGTTCACCATCTTTAACAGCGTAACCTTCGGTTAAGAAATCACCTTCCTTAACTGCCTGGCCTTTTTTCACGCAAGGTTTCAGGTTGATACAAGTGCTCTGGTTTGTTTTGATGAACTTGGTGAGTTTGTACACTTTCAGGTCATCTTCAAAGCTTACCAGACGTTGCTCTTCGTTCCTGTCGTAACGAACATGAATTTCAATCGCATCCACATATTCAACCACACCTTTACCTTCAGCTGTTAACTGAATACGGCTGTCTCTTGCTGCCATTGCTTCCAGACCAGTACCAACGATCGGAGCCTGCGGACGCACCAGCGGAACTGCCTGGCGTTGCATGTTAGATCCCATCAATGCACGGTTGGCATCATCATGTTCAAGGAACGGAATCAGTGAAGCACTCAAACCAACGATCTGGTTTGGCGCAACGTCCATGTATTCCACTTCTTCTTTATCAAGAATCGGGAAGTCGCCACTTTCACGTGAACGAACTTTATCTTCAACAATGTTTCCTTTATCGTCCACATCAATATTTACCTGTGCAATCTTCGCTGTATCTTCTTCTTCAGCACTGAGGTAAGTAAGATGTTTCATATCAACTTTACTTTCAACCACCTTACGGTAAGGCGTTTCAATAAAGCCCATATCATTTACTTTGGCGTGTACGCACAAAGTAGAAATCAGACCGATGTTTGGACCTTCAGGAGTTTCAATTGTACACAAACGACCATAGTGTGAGTAGTGTACGTCACGCACCTCGAAACCAGCTCTTTCACGACTTAAACCACCGGGACCGAGAGCTGAGATACGACGTTTGTGTGTAATTTCTGAAAGTGGGTTTGTCTGATCAAGGAACTGGCTGAGCTGTGATGTTCCAAAGAAGGAATTGATTACAGAAGACAGCGTTCTTGCATTGATCAGGTCAACCGGAGTGAACACCTCGTTATCACGTACGTTCATTCTTTCACGGATGGTACGAGCCATACGTGCAAGACCTACACCGAACTGAGCATATAACTGCTCGCCCACTGTACGTACACGACGGTTGCTGAGGTGATCGATATCGTCAATTTCAGCTTTAGCATTGGTTAACCTCACCAGGTATTTGATGATGGAGATGATGTCATCTTTTGTTAACACCTTCTTCTCAATCGGGAAGTTTAATCCCAGTTTACGGTTGATCTTGTAACGACCAACTTCACCGAGATCGTAACGCTTATCGCTGAAGAATAATTTATCAATAATACCACGGGCAGTTTCATTATCAGGAGCATCAGCACCACGTAACTGACGATAGATGTGCTGTACCGCTTCCAGTTCACTGTTAGAGGTATCTTTATTTAATGTATTGTAGATGATTGCAAAGTCGCCGCTTACCTCTTCTTTCTGGATAAACACGCTTTTCACTTCCATTTCGCTGATCATTTCGATTGCTTCAGCATCCAGGATTGAATCACGTTCCAGCACCACTTCGTTACGCTCAATACTTACAACTTCACCAGTATCTTCATCCACGAAGTCTTCTACCCAGCTGCGGAGTACACGGGCAGCGAGGCGTTTGCCTTCATATTTTTCTAATGATTTTTTATCAGCCTTTACTTCATCGGCCATTCCAAACAGTTCAAGGATGTCCTTATCTGTTTCAAAACCGATGGAACGTAATAATGTAGTTACAGGGAACTTTTTCTTACGATCGATGTAAGCATACATTACGTTGTTGATGTCGGTTGCGAACTCCATCCAGGCACCTTTGAAAGGAATAACCCTAGCTGAATAGATTTTTGTACCGTTGGGGTGAATTGACTGACCAAAGAACACACCAGGAGAACGGTGTAACTGTGATACCACCACACGCTCAGCACCGTTGATCACGAAAGTACCACGGGGAGTCATGTAAGGGATATTACCCAGGAATACGTCCTGAACGATGGTCTGGAAGTCTACGTGTTCCTCGTCATTACAGCTCAAACGGAGTTTGGCTTTGAGGGGAACCGCATAGGTTAATCCACGTTCCATACACTCTTCGATTGAATAACGGGGCGGATCAATAAAATAATCCAGGAATTCAAGGACGAAGATGTTACGGGTGTCGGTAATTGGAAAGTTTTCCTTGAATACTCGGAACAACCCTTCAATGTTACGTTTGTCGGGAGTGGTTTCCAGCTGGAAATACTCTTTAAACGATTGAATCTGGATACCCAGCAAATCAGGAATCTCTGCAAGGTTTTTTACTTTTCCGAAATTAATTCTCTTGCTTACTGTAACGCTTGATGAAGACATACGTTCTTACCGGTTTTTAAGTTTGTGCACACGAATAGCTCACCGTCTTTTTACAAAGACAAGTAAATTGATTTTCAGTTATTTATGACTGTAATTGGGCGCCAACTTGCTATTCAGCCTAAATTTAGGGTGGCAAAGTTAATGATAAAGGTTGTTGGAACAAAATTTGATTGTCGGGTTTTTGCAACTTTTTGACAGTTTCTGGAAAAGTTGGCAGTTATGGGGAAAGATTTTGGTAGAAAACCTGGTTGATGGTTCATAGTTAATAGTTCATGGTTGGGCAGGTGGAACGCTTTTAATGGGGAGTATCCGGGCTTTATACCTTAAGTATGTGTGGAGGAAGGGTTGGGGGTTCATGGTTCATGGTTCATGGTTCATGGTTAAGGCGTGGGGAAAACCGGCCGGATTAATACGCTTGTATTCTTTTTTAAAACTTCGTTTCTTGTGGGAAACAGCATAAAGTGGCCAGACAGGTGGGACCATACAAGATTACAGGAACAATCGACAATATCTGTTTTTACGAAATGGACGGGCAGTACTATGCCCGGCAGAAAAGCTCGCTTACAGGAAAGCGGGTGAAAAAAGACCCTGCTTTTGCGAGGACGAGGCAAAATGCCAGCCTGTTTGGCAGAGCTTCGAGCCTGGCTTCACAGATCAAGCGTGGGTTTCCCAAAGAGGAACAATGCCGGGAATTATACCGTGCGCTGCACAGGAAGGTGCTTGATATGCTGAAAGAGGAAATTGCAGAGGAAGAAATCAGGCAACGGCTTTCATTTGTTTTTAAAGAGGAAACAACAGCTGCAGTTGAAACAAAGCAACCGGTAACAGTACAGCACAACAGCAGTTACCGTTCTGTTTTTATACTACCCTATCCAGTAATTGCGAAACGAAGAAAGAACAAATGTAAACCTGCGAGCATCCATGCAAAGCAGAAGGCCATGTTGAATTGCGGACCACCGTAAGAAAGAAGTGATCTGCATTTTTTGTTCGTTGCAAACGGTACTTCAGGGTGATGCAAGGTCATGGTATTTCAGATGAAGTAATCTGCGGTAACAGGTTGTGATACCTGTGCCATTAAAACTGTATTAAACATAAAACATGGCAAAAAGTAAATTAATAGAAATGCACAATGTGGGTATTGTTGTAGAATCGCTCGATAATGCCATTGAATTTTTTGAAGAAATCGGATTATCACTTGAAGGCCGGATGATGGTTGAAGGTGAATGGGCTGGAAAAGTAACAGGACTTGGTAATCAGTCTGTAGAAATTGCAATGATGGTTACTCCTGATGGGCATTCCCGGCTTGAACTTTCGCAGTTTCTGACTCCACAAACAATTGCGGATCACAGAACAAATCCTGTGAATTCACTCGGTTACCTAAGAGTAATGTTCAGAGTTGATCATCTTGATGAGCTCCTTAGCAGACTTGAAAAACATGGTGCAAAAGTGGTTGGTGAGGTTGTTCAGTTTGGCGACGTTTACCGACTCTGTTATATCCGTGGGACAGAGGGACTACTTATCGGTTTAGCTGAACAAACCGGCAACTCGACTGCTTCAGATATATTAGACAACAAGTAAATACGCTATCCTGAGTCTGCAACGCAGTATCCTCTTTCATACCTGTTTCTATAACTACCGTGATATTTTTTAGTTTTCGTTCTGCCATAAGTTCTGTTGCTGAAGAAGCCGGGTGATGATTTCAGGTTCACTGAGTCTTCAGTTTAATCTATATCATCTTCACAGTAAAGGATCGTTATTTAAAGGCATTTCATGAAATTGAAACATTCTGTTGTGATACGAAACTTCTTCTGCGAGAGACGTTGTTGCGAAGAATTAGTTGCAAACGGCAACTCCAGGAGTAATGTAATGTTATGCTATTTTAAGTTAAGCAACCTGTGGCAACAGGTCAGCAGACCTGCGCCAGAGGAAGAACCGGAAAGTTTAGTGCATCAGCAGATCTTACTTTAAAGAAATTGAAGAAGCCTATTTTTCAGGCAATCCCCATTTTTCAACTAATTCTGCATTGAGACCACCCTCCCTTGGATTCGGTTTTCCTTTACCGGTTTCAATTAAACTTTTCAAACTTCCCTGTATATAACTTGTCCAGGCATCATTACAAACGTTGTAACATTCATATTCGGGTACTAATCCTTCGTGAGTGAATTTCACTTTGGTTTTACCTTTCTCTTTTGTTATTTCGAAAATCAGCCTGGTATTTATCCATTCATTTTTATTCTGCACAAAACTGAACTGATTATCGATTACCTGGTAAACAAGTTTTGTATCAACAATCATTTCAACCAGTTTGATTTTACACAAATGCACTTCTTTGTAATGATAAAAAAAGATTTCGTTAAGCTGATCGGTACGTCCTTCAATTTCTTCAGACCACCAGGCACGGAAATTTTTAATTGCATTAAATACTGTCTGAGAATTTTGATCAACCAAAAAAGTTGAACTATAGCTGTTACCCGTATCCATTGTTTTTATTTTTAGTTGTTCATGAATTTATCTTCTCGAATGGTTGTCCGTACTGATAAAACCGATTAACATTGATTTCCCATCACCTCCGATTGTAATGACCTGTTTATAAATAATGTTCTACTTATACTTCAGCAGTAGTTATTAAGGGCAGTAGTTTATTCTGTAAATATTGTGCCCATGCAGGTGCACAGGAATTATAACACTCTATTTCAGGGTGCAGGCCCTGATGTGTGAAAGTGAGCTGGGTTTTATCAGCATTCTTTACAATTTCAAAAATCACTTTTGTTCCTGTCCATTCGTCTACTTTTTTCAGAAAGCTGAGTTTACTTTCCGTGATGAGCCATACAATTTTCTGACCAGGGATTAGTTCCACTATTTTTTGTTTGGAATAATGTGCTCCCTCCCCTGCCCGGAAACTAAACTCATCATTGATGTTAACAGTATTTCCTTCAAATTCCTCCGCATAATAACCAGCCCACCACTTTCGAACGTTGAGGATGGCCTGAAATACCTGTTGAGGAGTTTGCTTTGTTTCAAGTATATACGTAAAATCTGTTGCTGACATATTTGCTTATTTTGTTACAAATTTATCACGCATTTTTAAGTTGGAGAGGGTGGCAAAAAGACAACTTAAGGGGCTGTTTTGGACAGATTGGTTTATTACCTTTATCCAAAAAAAATGAAGCATATCACTATACTTGTTCCTGACGGAGAAAATAACCTGAGCAGTATAGCCGGGGCTTATAAAATTTTAACCAGGGCTAATACTTACTGGAAAGAAAAAGGTCATAAAACAGTTTATAAAATTGAATTGGCCGGCATTTCAAAGGAGGTTCATTTCTTTGATGGTTTGTTTACGGCAAAACCACATACTTCTATTTCAGCCATAAAAAAAACAGACCTGATTATCATTCCATCATTGAACCACAACTATCAAAAAACAATCAAGATCAATCAACCTCTAATTGAGTGGATTGTGCAACAATATAAAAAAGGTGCTGAAGTGGCCAGCATTTGCACAGGCGCTTTCTTACTTGCTTCAACCGGTTTGCTTGACGGTAAAACATGTTCAACCCATTGGGCTTTTGCAGACAGCTTTAGAAACCTGTTCCCTTCAATTAATTTACAAGCTGATCAGTTGATTACAGACGAAAACGGAATTTATACAAATGGAGGAGCTTATTCATTTCTGAACCTGATTATTTACTTAACGGAAAAATATTTTGACAGACAGACTGCTATTTTTTGTTCAAAAATATTTCAAATAGAAATTGACCGTCAAAACCAATCGGCCTTTATCATGTTTAAAGGTCAGAAGATGCATGAGGATGACATCATTAAGCAGGCTCAAGATTATATTGAAACCAATATTGATGAGAAAATTTCATTTGAAAAATTAGCATCAAACTATTCTGTAGGCAGGCGAAACTTTGACAGGCGGTTTATTAAAGCAACAGGCAATACACCTGTTGAATATATGCAAAGAGTGAAAATAGAGGCCGCCAAGAAACTATTTGAATCAAGCAGTAAAAGAATTAACGAAGTAATGTACGATGTAGGTTATTCGGATGTAAAAGCTTTCCGGGAAGTATTCCGGAAAATTACAGGGCTATCACCATTGGAATACAGGAATAAATACAATAAGGAAGCAACGATCTGAGGCAGTTGCTGTTTACAGTTTGCAATATGAACGAATCTGCAACAACAGCAAAATTGGCCTTCATTCTAAAAACCAGTAATTTTCAGCAACAAAAAATGAAACCATGAATAATGAAATCATGATTACCACCAGTACATCACTGGAAGGTTACCGTATTACAAAGCAACTGGGACTTGTACGTGGCATTACCGTTCGTTCAAGAAGTATTTTGGGCAATATGGCGGGAGGTTTCCTGGCTATTTTTGGCGGAAAAAACAGCATTTACACCGAACTCTGCGAACGGACCCGTGAAGATGCGCTTCAATTAATGATCCAGCATGGTAAAGATCTTGGCTGCAATGCCATTATTAATATGCGTTATGATGCCAATGAAGTGATGAATGGAATTACTGAAGTACTGGCTTACGGAACAGCAGTTATGGTTGAAAAAAATTAATACCCTTTATTTCGTTACACCTGTATTGAGATATACAGGTGTAATTTCTTTTACAGCTTAAAACAACAGCATCTTGTTAAGATGAAAACCATCATCAGAATCCTAATTACATTTATTGCTTTTGCAGCCAGTTTTTTCTTTATCTACTGGGTGCCTTTTGCTTTTATACCTGCTGCAAGAGAAACAGAAGTTATTCCAGCTCTTGTTGGTATTGCAGCGGGCATCTTTGTGAGTATTTACACCTGGAAAAGAACCGGCAGCATATCTAACAGTCTTGCAGGTTCAATCTTAACCGGTGGAATTATTGTTGGTTCTATTTGCTTTATTGGAGGTTTTATTGGACCAATCATCTTTTACCCCGAATCAAATCTTGGTCCGCTTTTGGGTATTTTCATTACAGGCCCTATTGGATTTGTTGCCGGACTAATTGGCGGCGGATTGTTCTGGATTATAAAAGAAAAGAAAGCCAAAAGGCTTTCTTAACACAGATATTATTTTATTGAACTTCTACAGCTTGATGAAATTCAGCATCAGCACATCATTTTCACGGATGCTGATATTACGGTTAAACATACCTTTTGAATCGACGACAACTGTTTCAACACTTACCGGCTTGCCGCTGTTTTTTTGCTGAATAATTTCAACCTGCTGTTTTGAAAGTTGTGCAGGTTTGTTCATCATGATATAAGTTGTATACGCATCGTTTATTCCATAGCCAACTTTGTATGTTTCCAGTTTATATTTTCCTGCAGAAATTCCATTAACCTGTACCTGCACTGTTCCCTTTTCATTTGCGGGAAGATTGCGGATATAATAGCGTTGGTTATTTACGGAATCGCCCGGATGTGTATTGGTAAAGTCCCAGAAGAGTACCTGGAAATTTCCATTTTTGTTTTTACATGCCCATGATAAACTGTCGGTATTCTGTAATTCTGTTTCACCTAATTTATTCAAGAGCTGAAATGAGTAATAAGCCGGTTTTTTAATTCCCTGGTAATTGAGTAATCCAAAACCTCCATGAAAAGGTGTAAAGCGTGGACCGGCTTCTTCAAAAATATCGGAGAACACCCAATACGACATCGAGTTTGCTGCATTACCCACCTGTTTAATTTTTTGCAGTATGTAAGCAGCTTCATGGTAACTGTCGTGTATTGGGTCGGATGGTGTGTAAGATGAACTCCATTCTGTATAATGCAATTCAAGTTTGGGCATTGCAGAAGCTGCAATCTGTTTTCTTGAATTAAGAATATCTCCACTTACACTCCATTCATTTTTATCGAGAATGGTGCCATTGTTTCCAAACTCATCCAGGAAACCCTGTTTAACACCGTAGGTATGTGTTGAAATAAAATCGAGGGGTAAAGACTTTTGCTTGCAGAACTGGATCATTTCGGGCACCCATGCTGCACCTGCTGTTGCCGGCCCTCCTACCCTGTAATTGTTGTTTACAGATTTAATGGCTTTTACCGCATACTCATACAATTTAAAATATTCTTCCTGTGTGCCTGTCCAGAATGCGCCTTTAAGATTGGGTTCATTCCAAACTTCAAAATACCAGGTCTTTACTTCGTCTGCTCCGTACCGTTCGGTAAAATGTTTTGTAAGCTCAAAAATCAGATCGCCCCATTTCTGGTAATCTTTTGGAGGAGTCACATTTCCTCTCCACCAGAAAATTGTTTTATTACCACTTGCCAAAGCTGATGGCATAAACCCAAGTTCAACAAATGGTTTCATCTTTATACTCAACAGATAATCGTACAATACATCGATGTACTGGAAATTATATTCCGGTTTGCCGTTTTTATCTTCCCTGTATACACCCATATCATCGGTTAGCAAACCATGCATGCGGATGTATTTAAAGTCAATTTCTTTTTTCACCATTGCAAGTTGTTGTTGCCAATCGGCACGCAAACCTTCATTTGCACGACCTGCGCCAATACATTCTTTAAACATGGTGTTGAACTGACCAGCAGTACTGTTATAATTCAGTTTAATTACTCTTTGTTTTTTTGTGGCTGACTGTGCTTTACTGTTATATACATTAACCAGCGTGAAGCATGCGAATAAGGCAGCAAAGAGTGAAATCCGTTTTTTCATCGTTACTTTTTTGTTACAGTTATAAAGTAAAATATGTATGGAATGTTTATGGAAGGAAATTGATTCGCCCTTTATGAAGAGGATGGATAAAATTACAGAAGTTGAGCATATGAACAGCATATTAGATCGATATAAAAGAAATATCATAATTGCCGGGAAGAAAGGAAGACGGGCATAAGATGCAGTTATTTTCTATTGTCAGGTGGTGATATATGTTTCCACGGAGTGGAAAGGAGGTAGTTAAGGTAGTTTTATTCCACCTTTTTAATTTTGTTTGCCGGGGGTAGCCCTTGTTGCTACTTCAGCTAAATTCCTTCAACAATACTATTAAAATTTTTCAATAACCTCCCTATAACCTCTACCTATAGGGATAGAAATGCCATTTACTTCAGCTGATTCTGCCGTGTAAGATTCCAGCTTATTCATTGAAATGATAAATGAGCGATGGATGCGTTTAAACATATTGCCCGGTAAAAGGTTCTCAATTTCATAAGTACTCATTCGTGATATAAACTCCTTCTTTGACGTAACAATTTTTATATACTCCCGTTGGCTTTCTATATACAAAATTTCAGAAAATAATATTTTTACTTTTTTCTTTTGCACAGTAAGGAAAAAGTAGTCTTTCACTTCAACAGCTTCAGCTATTGGCAGCTTTTTATGGTTGGTGACTTTTACTTTGTTTACAGCAATTAAGAAGCGTTCAAATTCAATGGGCTTAAGGAGATAATCTGTTACATCCAAGTCAAACCCGTCTACAGCATATTGGTGATAAGCAGTAGTGATAATAACTGCTGGCTTATTGATAAGTGTCTTTAGAAAAGTCATTCCTTTTAGTTTGGGTAAATGAATGTCTAAAAACATTAATTGTACTTCATTTGTTCGTAGCCATTCTGTTGCAAGTATGGCATCCTTAAAGCTGCCCTCTAATTGCAAAAAAGGCACTTGTGCTACATAGTCCGCTAATACTTTAACGGCAAGTGGCTCATCCTCTATTATTATGCATTTTATTTTAGACATTGCTTGTTAAATTGATTCTTAAAGTTGATGTAAAAACAGCTTTCTCTTGCCCTACAGTCAAATCATAATCTTTATAGAGTAATTCCAGTTGCCTGCGCAAATTAGAAAGCCCGATATTTTCTTTCACCTCTTGTGCAGTAATAGCTTCTTCAATTGAATTTTTTATAGTAAATAACAATTGATGATGCCTCACAGTAAGATTAATATCTACATACGGCTTGTTTCTTGTTTCTGAAACGCCATGTTTAAAGGCGTTTTCCACTAAAGGGATAAGCAAAAGAGGGGGCAAAGGTTGTTTTGAGTCCTCAATGTCGGCATTAAGTGTTACGAGCAGAGTATCGTCATAACGGAGTTTTTCAAGGGCAATATAATCAGTTATTATTTTCAATTCATCATCTATTGCTATAAAATTACCGCCTGTATCATACAACATAAAACGCAAAATTTTAGACAACCGCAAAATTGATTCAGGAGTCAGGTCGTTTTTTTCTCTTGCTAATGAATATATATTGTTTAGTGTATTAAACAGGAAATGTGGATTTGTTTGGGATTTTAAATAGTTCAGTTCAGCTTCTTTTTTTTCTATCCTTAATTGATTGTTTTTTTCTCTAAGTCTAATGTTGTTGTATATGTTCCGTACTATTGCAAACAAAATGATATATGCAACACTAAATTGAGAATGAACCACTACACCTCTTAAAAATGACAGATTCGGGGTATAATCAATATAAATACCTAATTGTATCCATAGTTGCCGCCAACCATATAATCCAAATGTATAAAATACGATAGCTATAAACAGGAACAAAAATGCCCGTTGATTATTCTTGCATGGCCACCTGAATAAGCGTAAAATTTTCTCAAAAAAGATGTAGTTAAGTACTGTAAGATAACTAACCAGGAAAATGCTATTGACAACTCTGCGTATAAAGGTTTCCCGGTATTCAAAAAATTCACCGAAAGAATACAACGACAAAAAGCCTAAGGCAGTGAATAAGTAAAACCTAATTAGTTTATTATCTTTTTCCTTTTTCATCCCCGAGTTTGCACTATAAAAATACCCAAAACTTGCTTAGTCGCTTAAAAAGTCTATGAAAGGAACATTGGTGTCAACAAACTGCTTGATTCTGTAGATCAATTTCTTCGGAAATAAAACTTTGTTCTTCGTTTATCAACTCATTGAGATGATTTTGCCTTCTGTTTACGAGAACCCGTTTTTCGTTGACACAGCCCCTTTTTAGGATAACTATTTATTCAAATTTGCATCTGAATTCCTATTTGCTCATGCAATTATTTCAAATCAATATAGACAAACATCATACTCTTAAGTGTTGCTTGTATAATGCTATGAACTCCGATAAAATAATAATTATTGTATCCGCTGCTGGAGTAGCTCAATCATTTTATAAAAAAATTGCAGAGTTCTTTCAGGATAATAGCATTTCAACAATCACATTTGATTATACAGGGATTGGCAAATCATTGCATGGAAATATAAAAAAAGAAAATAGTAACCTGGCAAATTGGGGAAACAGAGATTTAGAAGCCGTAATCAAACATGTCATTGAAACATTTCCTCATCACAAAAAAATTCTCTTAGGTCACAGCATTGGTGGGCAATTAATCGGCTTAGCGCCATCCTCATGTATGGCAGATAAAATAATTCTTGTTGCGGTACAATCTGGCTATTGGAAATTTTGGAAAGGAGTTAGTAAAATAAGGATGTGTGTAAATTGGAATTTACTGGTTCCTGTACTTACAAAACTATTCGGGTACTTACCTTCTAAAAAAATCAGCAGAATGGAGAACTTGCCCAAAAATGTAGCTGAAGAATGGGCTAAGTGGTGCAGGAGCAGCGATTATTTATTTTCCAGCTCTTCATACAATAATCTATATTTTGACAGAATAAAATGCAAAATCACTTCCATAAGTATTGATGATGATTTTTTTGCTCCAAAAAAGTCTGTAGAGTGGTTAACTGCAAAATTTGAAAATGCGGGTATAAAAAGGCTGCACTTTTCTTCTGAAAATTTTAATGCTTTAAAAATTGGGCATTTTTCATTGTTTACTGAAAAATTCAAGAGTAGTATTTGGGATATTTTATTTGAAGAAGCTAAAAATTAGGTGAAATGAATCGAAACAAATATTTCGGTGAAATAGTTAAAGGTTACTCAATTCCTGTTTTAAACAATAGGGAAATTCGGGCTACTGCCGGAATTATGTTTCTGGCAGCTCTCATTTCTTTAGTGCTTATTTTGAGCGTAGGTAACTTTGTCCCTGTTAAATATGTTCTTTCCATCTTTGTACTTGAATTTTCTATTCGCTTATTTATAACACCAAAGCTTGCGCCACTTTTAATTATTGGCCGTTTTATCGTTAACAACCAAAATCCTGAATATGTTGGTGCCGCACAGAAAAAGTTTGCATGGTACATTGGGTTTGTAATATCCACAGTAATGTTTTTTCTGTTGGTAGTTTTTAATGCCTATAGTCCAATTACAGGAATTACCTGCTTTATTTGTTTAATCCTCATGTTTTTTGAATCAGCATTTGGGATTTGCCTGGGTTGTAAACTTTATGGCATTTTAAAAAAAGATAAAGCACAATATTGCCCCGGGGAAATATGTGATACAAAACAGAAACATGAAATTCAAAAAATTTCAGGCAGCCAGCGATTTGTGCTTATAGGTTTGTTAGCCTTTCTCGTTTTGCTTTCCCTTGTTTTCAACAATAATTTTAAAGTAAAACCTCATAATCTTTTTCAAGAAAAGAAATATGAACACAAATAAAAATACAGCAAGAGTTGCAGGTCTTATTTACCTGATAGTAGTAATTACGGGAATGTTCAGCCTGGCTTATGTCCCCAAGAAGCTTATTGATTGGAATAATAGCACGGTAACATTCAATAATATTGACGCTTCACCTTCTCTATTCCGGCTTGGTATTTACAGCAGTGTACTTTGCTATGTGACATTTACCTTTTTGCCACTTTTCTTATACAAACTTTTAAGAACTGTTAATGAGTTTCAGGCAAGAGCAATGGTGATATTAGCTTTATTAAGTGTGCCCCTGTCGTTTAACAATTTGCAACATAAATATGCAGCACTAACACTCACTGGAAAAGTACCTTTTTTACAAAATATTTCAGCAGAAGACTTACAAAGTAAACTGATGTTTTCTCTTCATCAGTATAATGATGGGATTTTGCTTACAACAGTGTTTTGGGGTCTTTGGCTTTTCCCTTTTGGGTTGCTGGTTTACAGGTCAGGCTTTATGCCGAAATTTTTAGGCGTTTTGTTGATGCTGGGCTGCATTGGTTATTTAATAAATTTTACCGGAAATACTTTACTTGAAAATTACTACCAAATCGGGATAGGAAAATACATGGGCATGCTGCCGGCATTTGCTGAAATCGGCACATGTTTTTGGCTGCTGTTTTTTGGTTTACAAAAAAAGAGAAATGGTAAGTAAAAAATATCAATACGAAGATTTCAAAATCAATGTAAAACTGGCGCTGTCAGCACTTTGGGTTTCCGTGATGTTTCTTTACATCTATGGTGACTATTTTGAATTATATGTTCCTGAAAAAGTCGCAGGTCTTCTAAACGGGCAAAACTTACTGAATACGCCTTATAAATTGCTTTTTGCAACAATTATTTTGACACTTTCTTCGCTGATGATTTTTCTTTCACTTTTGATCAAGCTAAAATGGAATAGAGTTTTAAATATTTCAATTGGCATATTTCTAACGCTGTTCACTTTGCTTGTGGGACTTTCATCTTTTACTGAATGGAGAACATTTTATGTGATGCTGGCATTTTTGGAAAGCATTATTACATCAATTATTGTGTGGAAGGCCTGGCACTGGCCGAAGAATTAAGTATTCAGGTTGATAAAATACAACTAAATAAACTGAAACAATTAATGAATTTAAAATCAATTATTCCCTCTACATAGCATATCTAAAATTTTAAAATAATGAAACTACTTAGAACATCTCTTTTTATTGGATTAATCATTTTGCTTGTAGCCTCTTGCAAAAAATCAGATTCAGGCACTGATAATACTTATCCTAAACAAGTGAGTATAACTTACAAGGTTAGCAGTACAACAACTAATAGCCTTGTGTCAATAACTTATGATAATGAAACCGGAGGACTGACTACTGCTGATAATCCTGCATTACCATTCACGAAAACCATTACAAAAACTGTGAACAAATACAACATTATAACTCTTGGATATTTTGTTAATCCTGCGCAAACCGTAAAGCTGGAAATATTAGTTAATAACCAGGTTGTAAAGTCTCAAGTATATACTAACCCAAACTCTACAGTGTCATATACTTTTCAATAAAAACTAAAACTGGGATTAATACTAAGAACAAAAAATACATATCATGAAAAAATCATTCACGATTTATTTAACCTTCATCATCATTTCAGTATTCTCTTTTTCCTGTAGTAAAGAAAGATATATTGATGCTCCCGGAAACTTAGTGCCAAAAACGGTTGAGCAGAATTCTGCCTTGCCTTCAATTTCAGTTAACGGTGCGTTGCTGCATTCCGAAGCTTTTGGTCCAGAGGACAGCACATTAATTATATGTATTCATGGCGGGCCTGGCGGCGACTACCGTTACATGCTTAATTGCAAAACCCTCGCAACAAAAGGTTATAGAGTCGTGTTTTACGATCAAAGAGGAGCCGGACTTTCCCAAAGATTCTCCAAAAGTTGGTATAAATCCCAAGGCAGGGATGCAATTAATAGAATATTTTATGATGAATTAAGAGGCGTGATAGCCCATTATAAAACATCTGCTTCACAAAAAGTAATTCTAATAGGTCAGTCCTGGGGAGCCATGTTGGCTACGGGATACACTGGCAAATATCCAAATGAGATAAATGGCTTAATTGTTGCCGAGCCGGGTGGGCTAAAATGGAATGATGTGGTTGACTATGTTTCTGAATCAAGATCGTTTAAATTATGGGGAGAAACTTTAAATGATGCCACATATATCGACCAGTTTATGACTGGTAAAGAAGCCCAGCACGAAATCTTAGATTACAAAGCTGGCTTGATGGGTACTACAAATGCAATAGTTGGCGATTTAGGTTCTGATTTAGGTAATAATGCCCCGCCTTATGTTGCTTCCCGAACTGGTGCCGTTGTAAATGCGGCATCATACGAATTAGGACAAGATACCAAACCTGATTTTTCAGCAGGCATCAACTTGTTTTCAAAAAAAGTCTTGTTCGTCTACAGTAGCAATAACAAAGCATATCCTGACAGTTGGGTTTCAAGGATTGCTGCTGCTTATCCAAACAAAGAAATTTTTAAAGCGCAGGGAGTAGGTCACTCAGGAATGTTTGATCAGGTGAATTTCTGGACAACGACTATGGAACCAAAAGTTATTTCTTACATACAATCATTATAACAACTATGAAATCTTTCACTATTAAATCAATAATTATAATTGCTGTTTTTTCACTCTTACAAAATAAAATTTCTGCACAGGTTATAAACTGGAAAAAAAATTCAAAACAAAATAAACATCTTTTACATATTAATTCAGGAGGAGAATATGGCATAACAGCCGGCATAGGTTATCATCGTTTAGTGCCTGCAAAAAAAAATCCATTATGGCTTGGCGGCGAATTTTCTATGCCACTAGGAAACGAATTAGCAGATGATTTAAAGGTGAAGTTAGGTGCACAAATAAGGCTTGCTGCATTCAATTATTTTCAATTTTCGGCAAGGGTACAGGGTGTATCAAGGCGTTATCACAATCAGTCCGTTACACTTTTCAATTTTGGAAGTGATTTTGCCGGAACGCTGGGCTATTATCGAAAACATTGGTTTTTGGGAGTTGAAGCAGGTTTTGATAAAGCTATAGTTACACATTTTAAACACAGTGATTGGTACAAAAACAATATTTACGATAATGTGCAGGATGGCTGGTATGAGCCTGCAACCGGAGGCAATTTTTATTATGGATTGCAGGGAGGCTATTCAATTAAAAAAACAGATATCACTCTTAAAGCCGGGAAGCTGTTACAACAGGATTTTCAATCACAGCCATTGCTACCTTTTTTTGGGCAATTAGGTTTGAATTTTAGATTTTAAAATGAACGCTATATATTTCTCTATTTTATTGAACAGTTTAAAATTGATATAAAAAATGAAGAATAAATTTTTGAAAATATTTTTGTTAGTGAATTTGCTGCTTTTTTCTTCACTCATCTTTGCTCAAAAAGGAAGTAAGACGTTGCAAATAAGTGGAGATGCAATCATTCCTGCTTTTCAGGAAGCTGCTGGTTTTGGATTGTCGTTAAAAGGATTATATGGAATTACCCAAAACGGGGAATTAACGCTCAGCGGCGGTTTCACAAAATACAAATTGAAAAATACGGATGGAGCCAAAGAAGTTCTAGTACGTCTTGTCCCATTTTTGGTTGGCTATAAACAAAACATTCATCATTTTTTTTTAGAACCAAAAACCGGAATTGGTGAATTGGGCGGCAGAACACTATTAACTGGCGGAGATTATTCAAAGCCTTCTGTTATGGCAATCTTTGGTGGTTTAGGAGCCGGGGCAAACCTTAAACGAATTAGCTTAGAAATTAACTTTTTAGCGATTCATGGTATATCGAATTCTTCAGCAGGAATATGGTATAATAAAAGTTTTCATTACGCAAGTGTCTCTGTTAGCTACACATTGTTTAAAAGAACAAACCACTAAAATTTACAACAATTAATTATGCGAAACAGTAGTGTTTTATTTTTTTTATTAGTAGTGCTGAGTACAAACGCACAATCCCTGATTAAACCGGGAGATAATTCTTTTGACAAAAATTTCATAAAAAGTACTCATTATGAGATGTCATACTTTGCTGTTTCAGGGCTCCATACAGTAGAAATAAGCTCTTTCAATGTAGATATTAAAGTTAACCGGAAAAATATGGAAGTATATACCAGAATAAACACTCCTGCCAGTAATTCAATTCGGATTGATACCAGCATTGCCGATATAAATACATTAAAACCTGTTTACCGGTCATCAGACAACTCCGATAAGCAATACTATATTAAATATGGCAATGCAATTGAAGGGTATTACTATGATAAGAAGCTCAATAAAGGAAGCCAGGTTAAGGATGATAATAAAGACGGCTTTTTTGATAGCTTTATCTATCCATACCTGATCGGTGCTCTTCCGCTTACTTCCGGCTATAAAGCGATTTTACCCGTATATGAATACAAACCTGGAGCTAATAACAATGTTTCAAATACCCGTATCACTGAAGTAAAAAGTAGTATGCACCGAAGTAATATAACAGGCGAACATGCAGTATGGCAGGTGAGCGTATTTGAAGAAGGAACAAATGTTAAGTACGAATATTATATTGATAAAGAAAGCAGGAAGCTCTGGAAAGTAGAAATAATGGCAACTAATGGTAAGCAATATTTACTCGTTGATAAAGAACTTGATTATAACCCTTTCACTACAACATTTGATAAAGAACAAACTTATAAAATGGTTAGCGCAGGATCCGGCACAATCAGTGGGCAGATCTATGCCAGGGATAACGAGAATACTACCAAAGGTGGAATAGCTATACTTAATGTTAACAAGAAGCAATACGCACGACAGGGAACAACTGTAATTCTTATCCCTTATACAGATTATTTTAAAGAATGGATTGCATTGAATGAAAAACTCCGGAAAAAAGGACAAGCCGTACCACTTTCAAAAGAAGCAGCCGGGTGCATAAAAGTAACGTCAGTATATAATAATGATGGGAACTTTGAATTCACGAACCTTATGCCAGGTGAGTATTATTTGTTCACTGAATTCGGATATACCCATACCGCTTCACGAACGGAGGTTGTAGGCTATACAGATACTTATATTAATGGTCTTTTCCAGGGCACTACGGCAAATACACAAGTAAACAGGTACAAAACAAGCGCTACTGCTGCTTTAAAAAAAATAGTGACCATTAATAAGGAAGGAGAAAAAATAACAGTAAAGCTGAAGAAAACACTTTAATGATAAATAAAAACAAAATATTTACTAACACTTTACTGTTAAGATTTGGTGTGGCGATAATTTTTCTTTCCCATAGCTTGCACGGCATTTTTACAGGCAATGATGTAAACGACTTTGACAATTTGTTTTTAAACAAAATGGGTTCGCACCTATTGGAGTTTTCATAGCCCGGGGCGTTGTAGTTAGCCAAATAATCACTTCGCTATTTTTAATTGCAAATAAAGCTGTGAAGATTTCCTGTATTATAAACATCGTTATCCTGATTTTTGGCATTATAACAGTTCATTTTGCGGAAGGCTGGGATGTTGTAGGGGTCGGTAGAAACGGCATGGAGTTTAGTTTCATTTTAATTGTTGTATTCTTTACAATAATTATTTCAGATAAGATGGACGTAAATCATCCAAGAAACTAATTACAATAATACAATTAAAGTCTTATGAGCTATTTATTATTAAAACTAATTTATGTATAAAGACTAAGCAGTGGCGTAAATAGGAAGATATCGCTTTTGTATCATAAAAGATATAGCTGAAATGTTTTCAAATAATATTTTTTTAGGAATTGGAAAATTCGAGTTGAAAGAAAAGAGAAAGGTACAGCTAAAACAAGAAAGAATTTTGAATCAGCAGAATCAATAAGAATTAATACGCTTTCAATTTATGAAAATGAAAACGCCTTTGTCGTTAAAAAAAGCCATAATTGGCAGTAGGGATTAACTGTATGTTGTTGAGGCAATTACAATAGCCGCTTTCAATTGAATAAAAAAGCCCGGCTAAAATAAACCGAGCTAAAAAATTACGTTGAACAATTAATACACCATCCGCACTTTAATTGTTTCCTTGATCTCCTTCAATAATTCCAATGCTTTTTTGGAAAGATTGCGATCCACATCCAATACAACATAACCAATCTGGTCGTTTGTTTTAAGATACTGACCAAGGATATTGATATTGTGTTTGCTTAACTGTGTATTGATCTGGCTGAGTACACCGGGTACATTTTTATGAATATGCAGAATACGATGTGTTCCTTCCTGAATGGGCAATGCCAGTTCGGGAACAGTGTGCGAACCGATGGTTACACCTTTTTCCAGGTACTGCAATAATTTACTGCTTACATCAACACCAATATTTTCCTGGGCCTCTTCTGTACTGCCACCAATATGCGGCGTTAAAATTACATTGGGCAAGTCCTGTAATGGTGTCTGGAAACGATCGCCATTTTTCTCTGGTTCCCATGGGAAGGTATCAACAGCAGCACCTGAAATATGTTTTTCCAAAATAGCATTACGTAACGCATCCAGATCAACCACTTCACCTCTTGCATAGTTAAGTAGGATTGCACCTTTTTTAAATTGCTTCAGTGTGTTTTTGTTAATCATGTTTTTCGTTTGTGCAGTTTCAGGAACATGCAATGAAACGATATCAGATTTACCAAACACATCTTTCAGATTTTTATACTGTTCAGCATTACCTAACGGAAGCTTTGTTACGATATCATAATAAATCACTTTCATTCCCATTGCTTCTGCCAACACACTTACCTGGCTGCCGATATTTCCATAACCAATTATGCCCAGTGTTTTACCCCTGAGTTCAAAACTGCCTTTTGCATCTTTATTCCAGATGCCTTCATGTGCCGATTTGTTTTTATCAATAATGCGGCGGATAAGTACAATGCTTAAACCAACCACCAGTTCAGCCACACTTCTTGTATTGCTGTATGGTGCATTCATCACTACTACTCCCTTATTAGTTGCAGCTTTTAAATCAACCTGGTTTACACCAATACAAAAGCAACCGATGGCCTGCAATTTTTTTGCAGCTTCCAGTACTTTTTCAGTAATTAATGTTTTGGAACGTATACCAACCAGGTGCACATCTTTGATTTCTTTGATCAGTTCTTCTTCGCTTAATGCACCACTGAGTTTTTTTACATTCACATAACCACTGCTCTTAATATTGTTTACCGCTGTTTCGCTGATATTTTCCAGTAAAAGAATATTAATTTTTTCTTTGGGGTAGCTTGTTGATTTTTTTTCTGCCATGATGTTGTTTGCTATTTACTTATTTTGCACGCAAATATACTTTACCAACCATCAACTGAAAAACCTGATGTTAAGTTTATTCAGCAAACAAACGATCATTACAATAGCTGCAGGCCTTTTATTAGGTGCCTGCGGAAGCGATACAATAAAGGGAAAAAAGATTGAAGAACAGGCGAATGAGCTGATACCGGAACCAAAACGTTTATCACCCATTGAGTTCAGAAATATTTTTGAAAAGACGGAAGATTTTTTTGATTCGGCCCTGGTCAGGACCGGATTTAATGGTGCTATGCTGGTTGCCAAAAACGGAACAGTGATTTTTGAACGTTACAAAGGCTATGCACATCTTAACAGCAAAGACACTATTACAGCATCTACTCCATTTCATATTGCTTCTACCAGTAAAACGTTTACAGCCATGGCTGTACTTAAACTGGCAGAAGAAGGTAAGCTGGACATTCATGATTCATTGCAGAAATTTTTTCCCGGATTTCCCTACCAGGGCATTACTGTAAAATCATTGTTGAGCCAACGAAGTGGTTTACCCAATTACAACTATTATCTTGATGATATTAAATGGGATAAAACAAAACGTGTAACCAATGCAGATGTTTTACAAACACTGATTGATTTTAAACCCAACCTTCAGCATGTGCCCAACACCCGTTTCCAGTATTGCAATACCAATTTTGCATTACTTGCACTGGTGATTGAAAAAGCCAGCGGCAAACCTTACCCGGAGTTTATGGATGAAACATTTTTCAAGCCATTGCATATGACGCACACAAAAGTGTTTACCTGGAAAGATTCAGCAACTGCCACACCATCGTACATGTGGAATGGACGCATGGAGCAGCTTTCGTACCTTGATGAAACCTATGGCGACAAAAATATTTACAGCACCGTAACTGATTTACTTAAATGGGACCAGGCATTATACGGCAACAAGCTTTTTAAACAATCTACACTTGATTCTGCTTTTAAACCTTACAGTTTTGAGCGGCCGGGTATTCATAATTATGGATTGGGATGGAGGATGTACACGCTTGCCAACAATAAAAACATTATTTATCACAATGGTTGGTGGCATGGCAACAACTCAACCTTTTACAGGGTCATCAGTGAAGGAATAACCATCATTATACTCGGCAATAAATTCAACCGCAATATTTACCATGTTAAACCATTAATTGAAGCATTAACACCGTTACGCTTCAGTTATGAAAATGCAGAAGAGTAATTCTAATCGGCAAAAGCATGTTTTTTGTTAGGCAGCAGGTTCTCTTTTGTCCATTCAATTTTCTGCACAAATGGTTTTCTGCGTTGTGCACAATTACTGATGAGGCAATGTGTGCAGCTTTCAGGGATGCAGGGATCAGTATGAATAAAAAACTCGATGGTTCCTTTTTCAAAACCCTTGTTGAGCAACTGATCAAGCTGCGTTATTTCATCATGCACCTGCTCTAAAGAAAAATAATACGGCAGTGTTACATGACAGTCCACATGGTAAAAATTACCATACTGCTGTACACGCAGGTTATGTATATCAATCCAGTTGGCATGACGGCTGCTTTTTAAAACAGCAACCAGTTCATCCACTACTTCCATATCTGTTTCATCCATTAAGCCGCCTACAGATTTACGCATGAGTTTAAATCCTGTATAAATGATGATGCCTGCTGCAATTACAGAAGCCAGGGGATCAATCCAGTTGTAACCGGTAAGAATAATTAAACCAACAGAAAGAATAACACCAAGGCTGGTGTAAGCATCACTCATAATATGCTCACCATTTCCTTTCAAAGTAAGGCTGTTGTGTTTTTTTCCTTTTAGTTTCAGAAAATAACCAAGCAGGAAATTAGCAATTCCTGTACCTGCTGCCAGCCACACACCTGCATTGAGCTGATGAACTTCGGCAGGATGAATAAACACTTTTACTGCTTCATAAATAATCACAATGCCGGCGATTAAAATCATGGCCCCTTCAAAACCAATAGAGAAGAATTCAACCTTACCATGACCGTAAGGATGTTCTGTATCCTTTGGCTTTGCCGACAGATAAATACTGTACCAGGCAAAAGCTGCAGCAACCACATTGATGATTGTTTCCAGCGCATCGGCAAGAATAACCAGGGAATGTGTAAGAAAATAAGCAAGGAATTTAACAGCACAAATGATGGTACTCAGAAAAAATGAAAGCTTAATAAAGGAAAGTTCCCGACGGTTCACGATAATAGAATTAGGGAGCGAAGGTATTTTTTAGTGATGAAACACACAAAGAGCAATCAAAAAAAATCATTTTTTTACCCCTGTTATAAACGATCGCAGCCGTATGAAACATATTCGAAACAAATTACTGTTCGTAAAACATATTTTACTATATTGCCTTTACCAAACTATTATTAATTATGAGAAAACTTAAACGTCTAGTAATGGCGTTGATGCTTGTTTTTATAGGTGCATCAGCCATTGCACAGGAGCAGACCGTATCGGGTACTATTCGTGATGCAGCAGACAACTCCCCTCTACCAGGTGTATCAGTCCGGATTAAAGGAACAAAAACCGGCACCACAACCAACTCAGCAGGTTCATTCAGTATTAAAGCAAGCAAAGGACAAGTACTTGTATTTACTTTTCTTGGCTATAAAGCTGTTGAAGTTACAGTTGGCGACAACAAAGTGATTAACCTCAACCTTACTGAAACTGCCGACAAACAGCAGCTTGGTGAAGTTGTGGTTACAGCGATGGATATTAAACGAAATCCAAGATCATTAGGTTATTCTGTACAAAAAGTTGATGGTACTGAAATACAGGAAACACAAAGAGATAACTTCCTGAACAGTTTGGGTGGCAGGGTTGCCGGTTTAACACTTGATCCAACATCAGGTATGGCCGGTGCATCTACTTCCATTGTTTTGAGAGGTTACAACTCTCTTTCACTGAGCAACCAGCCACTTTTCGTAATTGATGGTGTGATCATTGATAACTCAACCATTAACGAAACTTCAAACAGTGGCCAGGATATTGGTCTTGCATCTGACCGTCCTAACAGGAATACAGACTATCAAAACAGGGTTGCAGATATTAACCCCAGCGATATTGAAACAATTACCGTACTGAAAGGACCAGAAGCAACAGCTCTTTACGGAAGCCAGGCAAGTTCAGGTGCTATCATCATTACCACCAAACGTGCAAAAACAAACAAGCTGGCAATGCAGTACGACAACAGTTTCCGTTTTCAGAAAGTAACACGCTGGCCTGAAGCAATTGATTATTATAAAGCAGGTACCAATGGTGTTCCCGCAGCAACATTTGCCTATTTTGGTCCGCTTTACGACCAGGGAACTCCTCATTTCGATAACATCAATTCGTTTTTCAGAACCGGATTCTCTCAAACACATAATATCGGTGCCGACTTTGGTTTTAAAGAATCAAAGTTCAGGGTATCAGGAAGCTACCTCGGACAAAAAGGTGTAGTACCTCAAAACGATTTCCGTAAAGTAAGTTTCCGTATCAGTAACCAAACCAAGTTCTGGAAAGGAAAAATTGAAGTTACCCCTGCCTACAACTATATTCATTCAGACAACTATAAAGTACTCAGAAGCAGTGGCGGTTACCTTATCAGCTTGTTAAGCTGGCCTACTACTGATGATATCAGGAATTATGAAGATCCAAATGGCGATAAGCAAGGTTTATTCAGCACATCGCCCAACTCTGATATTGATAACCCATTATTCAATGTTCATAAGAACAAGGCGTATGATGTAACCGACCGTCATATTGCTACTTTAGGTATTAATATCAATCCATTCGACTGGCTTTCACTTTCAGGCAGGTTTGGATATGATTACTATCAAAACAATGGTTACCAGTTTTACCACCCACAATCTTATTTCCTTGCAAAAGGTACAGGTGGCACATTGGATGATTACTGGAAAACATACAAAGGATATAACCACACCATTACAGCTACTGCAAAGAAAAAATTCACAAAAGACTTTGAAGCAAGAGTAATGGTTGGTACCATGTGGCAGGATTATGAAACAGATATGTATGCTGTTTATGGCACCAACATTGTTGACTCAGTTGGTTTAGGTGGTAAAATGTATTATAATGGCAGTCCTATTACCGACAAAAACCTGCAGGATATTGTTGGCAATTATATGGACAGTTCTATTACCCGTTACAATACAAGAACACGCCTGTTGCGTAACAAATATGGCTTACCTAACATGAACATTTTACGCCAAAGTGCATACTTTGGTGAAGTTGGTCTCAGTTATAAGAATGTTGCGTTCTTATCCTACACACATCGTTTTGAACAGGCTTCTACCCTGCCTACCAAAAACAGGCACTACAATTATCCCGGCGGAAGTTTGAGTTTGATTATGAGCGACATCATTCCTGCTATCAAGAAAAGCAATGTGATCAATTACTGGAAAGTAAGAACATCACTGGCAGGAACAGCACGCCTTAATCCACCTTATTCAACACAATCAGTATTTGTTGATAACTATGCCAGCGGATTTGGCTACTCATATGGTTTTTATAACAACAACCCCGACATTGCTCCGGAAAAACAGCAGACTTATGAAGCAGGTACTGAATTGCGTTTGCTGAAAAACCGCTTAAACTTCGAGGCTACTTATTATAATACACTCAACAAAGGACAAATCATTAATGCCTTCCGTTTAAGCTATGGTACCGGCTTTGTGCTGAACACACAAAATGCAGCCAGCACAAGAAACCAGGGTATTGAAATTGCACTTACCTACGATGTTATCAAGAATAAAAAATTCAGCTGGAACACACGTATGAACTTTAACCGTATGTGGAATAAGGTTATCGACATGCCGAAGAACGTTGCTGAATATTATATTGCTGATACATGGTTATATGGTAATGCAAGAGGTGGTCTTGTTTACGGTGGTGCTACAACTACTATTACAGCTTATGGTTATTCAAGAAATGCAAAAGGAGATATCCTGATTAACCCGCTTTCAGGTTTACCTGTTGTTGATGCAACATTTAAAGTAAGGGGCGACAGAAATCCTGATTTCACACTTGGATGGCTGAACAGTTTCAAATTCGGAAGGTTTAGTCTGAGTACATTGTTTGATATCAAAGTTGGTGGTGATGTATTCAACGGTACAGAAATGTACCTGACAAGAATCGGCCGCAGCAGGAGAACAATGGACAGGAACACTCCACGTGTGATCAAAGGTGTGTTAAACGATGGAAAACAGGAAACAGCGAATCCAACTGTAAATACAATTGCTGTAATTCCTGCATTCAGTCAAACATATTATACTGCAATGCCTGAAGAAGAGTTTATCGAGAAGAATGTAAACTGGTTCAGGGTAAGAGACATTTCTCTTTCTTACAGTTTCAAAAACACAGTTATCAGGGGATTAAGTTCTCTCAGCGCATTTGCGACAGTGAATGATTTAATTCTGATCACAAATTACACCGGTGCTGATCCACAGGTAAATGGTAATACAGCCGGCAGCCGTGGTGTAGGTGCATTTGGATTTGATTTTGGCACATTACCTAATCCTATCAGCATAAACGTTGGTATCAGAACATCTTTTTAACAACAAACTCATTCATTATTATGAAAAAGAAAATCTTTAAATATTACCATTTTTTACTCGGGTCGCTCGTTTTACTGGCTTCCTGTACAAAAAAGGTAGACGAAGCATTTATGAATCCCAATGCCACAACACGTGTACCAATTGAGACACTGTTGCCTGGTGTTATCGGAAACTTTATCGGCAGTTCTGCAGCAGCAGGTAGTGCATACGGTATTGCACAGGATGGAATGTATGTAGGCCGTTATATTCAAAACTGGGAAAACTATGTCACCGGTTCACAATATGATATGATGGGTGGTGCAACCGGTGCAAGTGATGTACTTGGTTCCGTATGGGCCATGCATTACTTTGGACAGGGACAAAACGTGAGCAAAATGATTGAGTGGGGAACAGAAGAAAAGAAATGGGATTATGTGGGCGTAGCTTATGCAGTACGTGCATATGGCTGGTTAACATTAACCGATATGTATGGTGAAGCAATTCTTAAACAGGCATTTGATCCAAACCGTCTCGTATTCCAATACGATACCCAGGAAGAAATCTATACTGAAGTAAGAAGAATGTGCCATCTTTCTCTTTCTTATTTAAACATGACAGGTGACAATGTAAGCCAGGCAAACCTTGCAAGAGGTGATGCTTATTTTTACAATGGCGATGTAAACAAATGGAAAAAATTTGTGTACACTGTGCTTGCACGTTCATTCAATCATTTCAGCAACAAAACAAGCTACAATGCCGATTCAGTAATCTATTACTGCAACCAGGGTATTAACACTGTAGCAGATATGGCTGCTGTTAAATTTGCAAACAGCGGTATTACCGGTACATCTAACTTTTACGGACCACTCCGTAACAACGTTTCTTCCATGAGGCAGGGACGGTTTGTTACTGACCTGATGACTGGTAACCTTACCATGTTTGCAGGTGTTGCCGATCCAAGAACTCCTTACCTGCTTCGTGAAAATACAAACGGAACTTACAAAGGAATCCGTCCAAACAAAGGAACAGATGGTTTGGCTACAGCCGATCAGCCACAGAATTTCTGGGGTGGAACTTTTGCGACAACCACTGCACCTGCATCGGACGCAAACAGCCGTTATATTTTCAAAAACGGTTCACCATTCCCTGTTATCACTCCTGCTGAAACCTTCTTTATGAAAGCAGAAGCTTATTACAGGAAAGGCGATAAAACAAATGCACTGGCAGCATATGTAAATGGTATCAGCCTGAGTTTTGATATGCTTACAAGTACGGCAGATTATCACAACTCAGTTCCAACAGCCAAGCAGATTACTGCACAAGCAAAATCAGATTACCTGGCCAATACTGCAGTTGTTCCTTCAGCAGCAAGCGGTTTAACACTTTCGCACATTATGCTGCAGAAGTATATTGCTCTGTACGGATATGGTTGTATTGAAGCATGGATGGATATGAGAAGATTCCATTACACTGACACTGACCCTGCAACAGGTAACCAGGTTTATGCAGGCTTTACACCACCATCAGGCGTTGACTTATATACAAATAACAACGGCAAACTGGTGTACAGGGCCCGTCCAAGATATAACTCTGAGTATTTGTATAATGTAGAAGCATTAAAATTAATTGGTGGTCTTGATCTGGATTATCATACCAAAGAAATGTGGATCACTAAACCTTAATGTTAAAAAACAAACTTATTATGAAATCGAAATTTTTATATAGCAGTTTATTGGTTGCCGCAGGTCTTGTGCTTTTTGCATCGTGCAAGAAAAAGGTTGAAGAAATCACAACCCGCCAATACAATTTGACAAACAACGCAATGGTTCAGGTATATGTTGGAACTGTTAGTGCTGCACGTAACTACGTTTATGTTGACAATACGCCTGTAACAGGTGCAGTTGTAGCACTTGGAGGATTGTACCCCTCTACAGGATATGCTGCAAGTGTAAGTGCAGGACAGCGTACTTTAATTATTAAAGACACTCTTGCCACTTCAACACAGGCACCACTTACTTTTTCGCAAACATTCAACGGCAAAAAGAATTATACCATTTTTACGTACGATACAATTACCTCTCCTAAAATGCTGGTAACTGAATCGAGTTATTCGTATAAATATGAAAATTCAGCACAGTTGAGATTTGCCAACCTGATTTATTCCAAAACAGCCGTTCCGAATGTTGACATTTTTTCAAAACGTATGAATGCAAACATTTTTTCGAATGTGCCTGTAGCAGGAGTTGCAGATTTTATTACCATGCAAACAGTAGGTCTTTCAGATACATTGCTTGTTCGCCAGACTGGTACACAAACACAGTTGGCTGCTTTGAACAGTGTGGTATTGCAGGCCAGCCGTTATTATACCATTGTATTCAGAGGAAGTTATGCAGTAAGTACCGGTACAGGTACAAACCTGCGGACACTTTCTTTATTTACAAACTACTAATAAAGGACTGTTAATTCATAGTAAGAGGTGCTGAACAAGCACCTCTTTTTTATTACCTTTCATTAAACCTCAACTATGAAGCACATTTACATCGTTCTGTTTTCACTGCTTCTTTCTCCTTCATTGTTACCGGCACAGGAACAGCATACAGATAGTTTACTTGCGCACATCATTACCAATCTGCGTGAACTGTACGACATGAATCCTGAGGAAAAATGTTTTATGCATACGGATAAATCATTTTATCAGCCCGGTGAAACGGTTTGGTTTAAACTGTATTTATCCAACGATCAATCATCCCTGCCTCTCAGCAAAGTTGTATATACAGATTTAAGCGACCGTAACGGAAAGATGATTTCAAAAGCCATGTGGAGAGTTGATAACAGCAATGCAAACGGAAGTGTTTTTTTACCTGATTCATTAAAGAGCGGACTTTACCTGGTACGCTCCTACACCCTCTGGATGCTGAACGAACCAACAACAATTGGCGAGCAATATATTTTTGTACTGAACAAAAAGGATCAGGCAAAAACATTTACAACCATCAGTACACAAGTAAAGGCTGAGCTGTTTCCTGAAGGTGGAAGGTTAATCCCCGACGCAAGCTGCAAACTTGTTTTCCGGTTAACAGATGAGCAAAACCTTCCTGTAACCAATTGCACTGTTCAGATTATTGATGAGCGCAACCAACCGGTAAATGGTTCGGTTATACTGGAAAACAATATTGGCGTTGCTGAATTTGTTCCCATTGAACGAACCAGGTATCAACTGAAAGTAATTACAGCAACCAAAAAAGAATTTTATTTTCCTCTCCCCTTTGCACTAAAAAATAATATTGCCGTTTCAGCTTCCAATTTATCTGCAACAAAAATTTTTATCAGGGCAAATGCCGATGCGGATTTCATCAGTCAAAATAAAACGGTTTATGTTCTTGCGCAGCAATCAGGCAAAACAGTTCTTGCAAATAAATTCGATCTTGAAGAAGGAAGCAATGCCGTTGTTTTAAACAAAAAAGATTTAAAGCAGGGCTTGATGCAGGTTATGCTTCTGAATAAAGATCTGCAGCTGTTATCCGAAAGATGGATTTATGTTGACAAACCTGATGCAGGTGCACTTACGTTAACTACCGATGTTCTTTCGTTTGAACCAAAAGCAAAAAATCAGTTTACTATTTCATTTAACGGAGTTGATACACCATCTCTCTCCGTTTCAGTTGTACCAGCTGATTTGCCCGGTTATGATTTTATCAGTCATCCTGATGCAGGAATGTATTTCGCCTACCATTCAAACAACAAAGCTGTTTTTTCATTTTATAACAGCATCGGGCAAATTGAAACGGATAAAAGAACAGCTTTCCTCGATGGATTGTTACTAACTATTCAACCTGAACGTTTCAGTTTTCAGCAACTGGTCAATGGAAAGCAGCCAATTCTTCATTACTTATTTGAAACCGGCATTTCATTGAAAGGACATATTGATAATGGCAGTATTACCAATGATTCAAGCAGGGTTGATATTATAACGAAAGGTGCTGATTCTTCCACCACATACTCAACTGCAAGGATTGGTAAAAACGGCTTGTTTGCTGTAACAGATTTAAACTTCTGGAAAAGTGCCACTGTTTATATGCAGGCATTGACAAAAGAAAAGAAGCAGACTAAAATCGGGTTTGCACTGCAGCCGCAGTTTATTGATACATTATCGGGAAAGAGTTTACAGAATGCATTTTACCCTGTTATTGCAAGCCGTGTTTCATCAGACAACAATGCATTTATTGAACACTACAGTGTAAGTGGCATCGGTAAAGAACTTGCCGAAATAAAAGTGATTGGAAAGAACAGGGAAGAATTGAGAATTGATTCAATTAATAATGCCCTCACTTCTCCGGCTTTCAGAAATTCAGAATACACAAGAGTTCCCGATCACAATTTTGCTTACATCAGTTTTGCGCAATTATTTCAGCAGGAGTTTTTCGGATTTAAATTTAACCAGGGATATGATCGTCTTACAAATTCGGAAAGCGGTAATGAAATTGGTTATTCCGGTGCTGATTATATCAGTTATTATTTAGATGAGCAGGCTATTGATGCAGGTGAGCTTGGTTTTATTAATCCTGATGATGTTATTCTTATTAAAGTTAACCGCACACAGAATCTTGAGCTGGGACAATTCGGTCCCGGACCAAGTGTAATGATTTATACCAAATCAAAAGGCTACAGGGGTAAATTAGGTTTTGACAGAAAATACATTACCGGATATTCAATCCCTATCCGGTTTAATAATCCCTCCTACTCCAATGCAGAATTGTTGAAACAGGAAGACAGGCGCACCACACTTTACTGGCAACCCAATGTGAAGTTTGTAAATGGTAAATATGTATTTGAGTTTTACAATAATGATTTTGCCAAAAAGTTTAAAGTAGTGATTCAGGGAACAGATAAAAACGGCAAGCCTTATTCAATTGAAAAAATCATCGAATAAAAAAAATCCCCGGTAATGCCGGGGATTTTTTTTATGATGAATGTTTTATTTCTTAAAAGAACACTGCATTGCAAAGCATCAGTTTTCCATTTTCCCAGAAGTTGCGGAACATCACATTGTCGGTTAAATAAATAACCGAACCACGGCCGATATCCTGTGAACCAAACAGCAAACCATCCTTCAACCGATCTTTGAGTTTTGAACCTACGAAACCAGCCAGCTGACCTTCTTTCTTAATCACACCTACATTCCATCCATTCTCCATGAAATCGTAAATATTATCATCCTGTTTCAATGTGTAATAATAGTTGGGATAACCAAACGCTAATGGGTGTGTATTGTCGATATCCACTTTATAAACAGAACCGGGTGTGATTGTTCGTACATAATCTCTCTCCCTGTTTTCATATGATTTAAGCGGATCATAAATGTTCCTGCCTCCACCATCATCTGCTTTCTTTGATTTCAATCCCCAATCCAGCCGTGCAATTGCTGCTACTGCTGATTCCAGTGCAATTACTTTACCTCCGTTACTGATCCATTCTTTCAGGTTTTCAGATTGTGCTTTATCGTTCAGTATCCTGTAGTTGCCATCAGGCAGGATGATAACATCTGTTTCGTGCAGATCAATGCGGCTGAAATCATTTGCATTTACCAATGTAATCGGGTAATCGAGTTGCTTTTCAAAGAAATGCCATATTTCACCAGCAGCATTTGCATTTACACCTTCGCCCGTAAGTAATACTACTCTTTTCAGTTTGAACGGATGAACAAGATCACTTCCAAAATCGCCTCCATTGTCAACAAAGCCGGTTGAAACAGGATATGCTTTTACGTTAGCTGCATTAGCAGCATCAGCAACATAACGCCACAATTTTTCGCCTGCAGCCTGGTTAGTTGTTTTCATAATAATCACTGAACCACGGTTGAACTTTTCTCCGCCAATTTCAAATGGAATTTCGCTGTAGCGAAGTGTAAGTCCTTTCTGCAATAAAAATCCTGCAGCTTTTGCCGATTGCAATCCTTCCCATTTAATCACGTAAGCATAAGCAGCACTTGCATGATTTTTAACAGGCTCTGGTTTTTTATATGCAGATACAATTATTTTTTCTTTTGATGCAAATGCAGACAAGCCATAAGCATAAGGAAGACTCCATGCGGTAATATCATATGTAGCCGAATCGCTCAATCTTGATTTTGGTTCAAACAACACCTGCACCAATGCTGATTTTGGCTGAAATGAACTCACCACAATATCACCGTTATTTACTTTAAACATCTCTTCTTTCCCGGTAAAATAATTGTAGCCTTTCCCTGCAGCAGTTGCTGTTCCATATTCAATACCGTTTTTATCGAGCAACTCAAGTAAAGAACTGATACGTTGAGCATCTTCAGGATTATTTTTAATCACGAAAGTTTTATAGTCGCCAAAACCAGTTGTTACTGCTTTGCTGAAAAAGTTTTTGTATTCTGTAATCAGTTTATCGGCATTAGCAGAAGCTGTTTCAATGGTACTGATACCGGTTGTAAAATGATGGAGCAACCTGTCGGCAAGCGTTAATGTATCGCCAACTGCTGTTTGTACCGCAGTTCCCGAACCAATACCCCCTTGTTCATAGGTCATACCAATTGCACCATTGTAAATGGGGTAAGTATCACCATAAGAAGGATAAAACAGATCAAAACGCAGTTTGGTAAAATAAAGCCATCCGTTTGCATCAAAATATTTTGCATGGTTACGTCCAATGGTATTCTGAAAATCTCTCTGCCATTGTGTAATTACATCATGATAAGGTTCTGCAGCAGGAGCAAAATAGTAGGGATTATTATATCCCTGTTCGTGATAGTCAACATGCACCTGTGGTAACCACTGGTTGTACAAACGCAAACGTTGTTCACTTTCAACCTGTGTTTGCCATGCCCAGTCACGGTTCAGATCAAAGTTGTAATGATTACTTCTTCCGCCGGGCCATGGTTCACGGTGCTCCCTTGCATAAGCTGTTGGATTTGCCTTTACGCCCACAACCGTATTAAACCAGTTTACATAACGGTCACGGCCATCCGGGTTCATGCAGGGGTCAATAATCACCACTGTATTTTTGAGCCATTCTTTTGTTTTTGCATTGGCAGGATCAACCAATGTATAAATGGTGAGCATGGCTGCTTCGCTGGAAGATGTTTCATTGCCATGCACATTGTAACTGAGCCAAACGATAGCCGGCGCTTTTTCAGCAACAGCGGCTTTATCTTTTCCCACATTTGCCAAACGCAGGTTGTTCAAACGGATATTCTCCAGGTTTGCCAGGTTTTCTTCTGATGCAACAAAAGCAACCATCAGGGGTCGTCCTTCGTTTGTTTTACCGTATTGCTGCAGTTTTACAGTTTTAGGAAGATTGGTAGCCACATATTCAAAATAACTCACCACTTTCCAATGCGGCGTATAACGGCTGCCCAGTTTATAACCAAGAAACTGGTCGGGACTTTGAAGCTGAGCTGTTGCTGTAAAAACAAATAAAAAAACTGTTGCTGCTAAAATTATTCTCTTCATGTGTTTATATATTTAGTTTACCCAAACATTCATCGCCGGTTTTTGCTTTGAGTTCAGGCTTTTCGTATTCAAAAATTGTCCGAAAATAAAGAAAGCGACCAACTGGCGTCAGCCGCTCATCATAAGTTGGTATTTCTGCTTCTAAGATAAGCTGAGTTTCGCTTGAAAAATTTAATTTAGAAAAAAATTACCGGATGAAGTATTGTTCCCTTCTGCTGCTGTTTGTTTATTCGCTGTCATTACAGGCGCAGATTAACCCTTATCAATATTCAGTTCAAAAGAAAACCGAATGTAAAAACGGGGCCGTTGTATGCGCACATCCCTTAGCAGCAAAGGTTGGTGTTGAGATATTAAAAAAGGGAGGAAATGCTTTTGATGCAGCTATTGCCACACAACTGGCACTGGCTGTAGTGTATCCCGGGGCAGGCAATATTGGTGGCGGTGGTTTTATGCTCGCCTATACACAAAACAAAAAAACAATTGCACTCGATTACAGGGAAAAAGCGCCATCAGCTGCAGGCAGGGACATGTACCTTGATGCTAACGGCAATGCACAAACAACGCTCAGCCAGAATGGTCACCTGGCATCGGGTGTACCCGGTACTGTTGCCGGTTTATTTTCGGCACATAAGTATGCAAAACTTCCTTTTAAATTACTGATACAACCAGCTATTGACCTTGCAGAAAAAGGATTTGTGCTTACTGATGCAGAAGCAAGAAATCTGAATGCTTCTCTTGGAACATTCGTACAGTATAATACAAAACCAAATGCATTCATTAAATATGGTGGATGGAAGGCAGGTGATACATTAATACAAAAAGATCTTGCCAATACATTAAAACGCATCCGTGATCTTGGACAGAAAGGTTTTTATGAAGGAGTGACGGCAAAGCTAATTGTGGAGGAAATGAAACGAGGTGGTGGTTTAATTACGCTCAGTGATTTAAAAAATTATCAAACTGCTGTAAGAGAAGCTATGATTTCTGATTACAAAGGTTATAAAATCATCGGTATGCCTTTGGTGAGCAGCGGCGGTATTTTAATTCAGCAAATGATGGGAATGATTGAAAGCAGGAATGTAGCTCAGTATGGTTTTCAATCCTGGCAGGCGGTGCAAATGATGGTGGAAATTGAACGCAGAGCTTTTGCCGACCGTGCTGAATTTCTTGGGGATAAGGATTTTGTAAAAGTGCCTGTAAAAAAACTTACATCAGCTTCTTACCTGCAGCAACGCATGAGCGATTATGATATGAACAAAGCAGGCAGCAGTAAAATAACAACGCATGGTGCTGTTAACCCTGAAAGTGAAGAAACAACACACCTGAGTGTATATGATAAAGACGGTAATGCAGTTTCTGTTACCACAACGCTTAACGGCAGTTATGGCAGTCGTACTGTTGTTGGTGGTGCAGGATTTTTGCTGAACAATGAAATGGATGATTTCAGTGTTAAACCCGGTGTGCCCAATATGTATGGAGCTTTGGGAACTGAAGCAAATGCCATTGTGCCCAATAAACGGATGCTGAGTTCAATGACACCCACCATTGTTCTGAAAGATGAAAAACCTTATCTCGTTATAGGTACTCCCGGTGGTACCACCATTCCCACACAGGTGTACCAGGTGCTGCTGAATGTGCTTGAGTTTAATATGAGTATAGAAGACGCAGTATGGAAACCAAGGTTTCATCACCAATGGATGCCCGATGTGATTTACGTAGAGAAAGAGTTTCCGCAAGACGTACGGGTTAAACTGAAAGAGATGGGTTATGAAATTGTTGAGCGTGGAGGTATTGGCCGTTTTGAAGCAATCAGAATAACAGGCACAAAAATTGAAGCAGTTGGCGACAAACGTGGAGATGATGATGCTGAAGGATACTAAACACGTTTTTCCCAACATCGCATTTAAACAACAGTAAGAGAAAACCAAACAACATGACATTAGCCAACACATTCATTGAATCCTACATTAAACGGGTAAGCTATTACAAAGAACTTGGCGATAAAACCTTTGCCCAGTTAAGCGAAATACAATTTCATTATCATCCCGGAGAAGAGAGCAACAGCATTGCCCTGATTATTCAGCACATGCACGGAAACATGCTGAGCAGGTTTACTAATTTTCTTACTGAAGACGGAGAAAAATCATGGCGCAACAGGGATACAGAATTCAATGAACAAAAACTTTCGAAAGAACAGCTTCTGCAAAAGTGGGAAGAAGGATGGGAATGTTTCCTTGGTGCGGTGAGAACCCTTACTGAAGAAGATTTATTAAAAACAATCACGATCAGGAGCGAACAACTGACGGTTATTGACGCTCTCAACAGGCAGCTTTCGCATTACCCTTACCATGTAGGACAAATTGTATATATTGGCAGAATGATTAAAGGCGGTTTGTGGCAATCGCTTTCAATCCCAAAAGGAAAATCGGATGACTACAATTCAAAGATGAACCATAAGTAACGATTGGTTATGATCACTCTTTCAGAAATACCCGGACGAACCACCATTATTAACAACGAAGAATATCTTTTTTTTTCAGGTTACTCCTATCTTGGCATGGGGCTGAATGAACGTTTTATCAGCCTGGTGAAAGAAGGAATCAACAAATACGGAATTGTATACCCATCATCCCGTATTTCCAATACACCGCTTGATTTATACGAAGAGTTTGAACACAAATTATCGCAGTATTGCCAGGCTGAAGCTGCAGCTTGTTTTTCATCAGGGTTTCTGTCAGCACGCACCGCAACTGAAGTTGTTGCTGCACACATGAACGTGTATGCCATGCCGCATACACATCCTTCCTCTGCCGCACATCCGGTCATCAAACAAATTCCTGAAACAAAAAGCTGGGCCGATTTTTTAAAAGAACGAGAAGAGAAAAGAGAATTCAGGTTTGGTCTTGCTGCCGACAGCATCAACCCCACCCCCGGCCATATCAATGATTTCAGTTTTTTGAACAATACTCCTGCACAATTCAACATCACACTTATCATCGACGATTCGCATGGTATTGGCTGGATGGGTGATGAAGGAGAAGGCATCCGTTCAGAATTAACGTTGCCACCTAATATTGAGTTATTGCTCAATTTCTCCCTATCAAAAGCTTTTCATATGAACGGCGGAGCTGTTTGCGGATCACTGAAATGGATAAACGAAGTGAAACAACATGTAAACTATGCAACCAGCACACCCATCATGCCATCATTAGCTTATGCATGGGTGAAAAGTGAACAGTTATTTCAGCACCAGCGGGAGATTTTAAAACAAAACATACGGTATTTGCAAAAACTAACTACAAACTATACATTTGTGGCCAATGAAGGAACCCCCGTGTTTGTTGCAGGTAAGAAAGGGTTAGCTGATTTTTTACTGCAGAACAAGGTAATTATTTCTTCCTTTTCTTATCCTCATCCTGAAAATGATCCTGTAAACAGGATTGTGCTGAATGCCTGCCACCTGAAATCCGACCTTGAAAAGCTTGCCCAATTAATCGGGCAATAAACAAAAACATAAACCAAACATGAAGAAATTTTTTCTGCTGCTTACTGCAGTTACCCTTTTTGTATCTTTTCCTTTCGCACAGGATCTTGGCAAAGTTTATTTTGGAATAAAAGCAGGATATAATTACGAGATAGCGAATTATTCAGCTTCAAAAACCAATCCCACTCACAGCGGTTATGCAGGCTTTATGCTGAAAGTGCCATTTGAAAACCGTTTGCATTTTGTACCACAGATTGACTTTAACTACCGCAGCATGGATGCTAAATCGCTGCCGGAAAAGACCTACAGCAAAATTTCTGAATGGCAGTGCAGGGTAATGCCTTTGCTGCAGATTGATTTTAAAAAACCCGACGAGCATAAAAACACAGCCTTTGTGCATTTTGGACCATCTATTGGTTTTGGAATTACAGGTAAACAAACCAAACAGGACAATAATGGCGTTCCAACCAGTGGCAAACTGAAATATGGTTTTATGGATTATGGACAGTTTGATGCAAGTGCACATTTAGGTATTGGTTACGAAACAACCAAAGGTTTCCGCATGTTGCTTGAATACAATTACGGCTTAAGCAGCATGATTAATACAGATGATGCTCCTTTGCTTAAATTTCAGTCAATCAATTTCGGCATTGGCTACTGGTTCGGGAAAAGCAAAAAATAACAACCGGCTTTACTAAACGGTTATGATTAAATACAATCCCAAAGACTGGCTTACGTTTATATTCCGGCTGCATAAGTCGGATACAATACGGCAACTGGCATGGATGCTGTTAACCATTGCAGTTTATACAGGAGTGGTAGCATTTCTTGAAGTGAAGATTTTCCAACTTTCTGAAAACAATCACCTCAAAAACATCCCGGTAATGCACAGTTTGCTGGGCTTTGTTATTTCCATGCTGCTGGTATTTCGTACCAATACAGCTTACGACCGCTGGTGGGAAGGGCGTAAATTATGGGGATCGTTGGTGAACAACAGCCGCAACCTGTCAATCAAACTCTCATCTATCCTTGGTAAAGAAGATACTGCCAACCGAACTTACTTCCGCCGGGTTATTCCACTATATGCAAGAGCACTGCAAAGTCACCTGCAGAACAAAATAACCGGCTTATCACTTTTTACAGAAGATGAAAAAGGTCATTTACTAACGATCACCGATACCGAAAAACATGTACCCAACCAGGTAGCCCTTCATCTGTTTCAGAAAGTACATGAACTGCATAAGGAAGGAAAAATTTCCGGGGAAGAACTGATTATCCTGAATGGAGAGCTGCAGTCGTTTACCGAAATCTGTGGCGGTTGTGAGCGTATTAAAAACACACCCATCCCCTTTTCATACAGTGTATTTCTTAAAAAGTTTATTTTCTTTTATGTAATGACCCTGCCTTTTGGCTATGTATTCAGCCTTGGATATTATGCGGTTCCCGTTGTAACGTTTATTTTTTACGTACTTGCCAGCCTTGAGCTCATTGCCGAAGAAATTGAAGATCCGTTTGGCGGAGATGCCAATGATTTGCCAATGGACAAGATTGTTGGCAACATCAAACAGCATGTATCAGAAATCCTGCATTAAACTACCTGCAACAATAAAGTTTAGCTTTTCATAAATCGTGGTATTGAATTTGCCATAAACGGCTGATTGGTTACTTTTACAGCACGAATATTTTGGCAAGGAAAATCATCAAAATACTAACCCGGTCTCTACTTGTTATCCTCCTCCTGCTTTTAGCGGTATGGTTTCTTATTAACTCAACTCCTGTTCAGAACTGGCTTGTAAAAAAAGCAACCAACCGGCTTTCGCATAACCTGCATACGGAAGTTTCAGTCAAGCATGTATCGTTTTCATTGTTTAATAAAATGCTGCTGCAGGGAGTATTGGTAAAAGACCACAAAAAAGATACACTTGCATATATAGGCGAAGCAGGCGTGAACATTAATGACTGGTTTTTTGTAAAAGACAATATCATACTGAAATATGTTTCGCTCGAAAAAACAACTGTTTACCTGCACCGCACGGACAGTGTATGGAATTACCAGTTCCTGATTGATTATTTTTCTTCGGGTACAACCTCCACTGACACCACGCAAAAACCCATTGCATTACAGCTGAAAAAAGTTGACCTGAAAAATATTCACATTATCCAGAAAGATGAATGGCGTGGTGAAACCATGGAAGCAAGAATCGGTCACCTGAACATGGCCCTGGATAAATTTGACCTCACAAACAAAATAATTGCAGCCGATGCAATAGAACTTTCAAAGCCTTACTTTTCCATTTATAATTACGATGGCAGGCGGCCCGAACGACCAAGCAAGCCAGATGCATATTATCACCAGGACGATAATATAGTTGAGCACTGGAATGATGGCTGGCGAATTAGTTCCAACAAAATATCCATTGCTGATGGTGAGTTCAGGAACGATGTTGAAACCGAACGAGCACCGCTGAGTTATTTTGATGGAGCACATATTCAGTTCAAACAAATCAACGGAAGCTTAAACGATTTCCGTTTTATTGGTGATACAATACAGGCTAAAATCAAATTATCATCAAAAGAAAGAAGTGGGTTTGAAGTAAAAGAACTCAAGGCAGATATGTTATGGCATCCGCTGGCAATGGAGTTTAAGAACCTTGATGCACAAACAGGAAAAAGCAGGCTGAGAAGTTATTTTGCCATGCGTTATACCCAGTTCAATCATGATATGGGCGAATTCATTACACATGTTGTATTGGATGGCGACATGGAGAACAGTGTTGTACACAGTGATGATATTGCTTTTTTTGCACCTGAATTAAAAGACTGGAACGATATCATTACCATTAACGGAAAAGTAAGAGGAACGGTTAATCATCTCAAAGGAAATAACGTTACCATCACCTCGTTGAAAAACACTGTGCTTGATGGAAGTTTTACCTTAGATGGATTACCTGATATCAACTCCACTTTTCTTGACTTAAAAGCCAACAGGCTTGAAACAAGTTATGCAGATGCTGTTGCTATTTATCCCGATATCCGGAAAGTAAAATCGCCTGCATTATCAAAAATCAGTTACTTAAAATTCCAGGGATCGTATACCGGGTATTTCAATGACTTTGTTACTTACGGAACAATTCAAACCAATCTCGGAACACTTGTAACCGATATCAACTTAAAACTTCCAAAAGGAAGTGATCCTATTTATTCAGGTAAACTGAAGACAGATGGATTTGAGTTAGGTACGTTTTTACAAGATAGTCTGTTTGGAAAAATAGCTATGAACGGTTCGTTAAAAGGCCGTGGTTTTAAAATGGAAAAGATGTTTGCTGAAATTGACGGCAAAATCAGTTCATTCAACCTCAACGGCTATACTTACAACGATATTACTGCGAAAGGTATTTATGAAAAGCGTTTGTTTGATGGCTCTGTTATTGTAAAAGATCCCAACTTAAATGCAAATCTTACCGGCCAGGTTAATTTTAATAAAGACACACCGATGTACAGGGTTACAGGTGATGTGTATAAGATCAATTTTAAACCGTTGGGACTGGTTAAAAAAAATCTTTCATTAAAGGCAACAGTTGATCTTGATTTTAAAGGAAAGAATATTGATGCATTTCTTGGCACAGCCAATCTCCGCAATGCAGAACTGATCAGTGATGGTGAACAGCTTTCATTTGACCATCTTGCACTGTCATCAGTTATTGTTGATAATAAAAAAGTGCTTAACCTTGAAAGTAATGAGGTATCAGGTACACTGCAAGGCACATTCAATATTTTCGATTTACCGAATACAACCTTATCATTCCTGCACAATTACTTTCCGGCTTATATCCCTGTTCCCAAAAAAGCAGTAAAGAACCAGGATTTTTCATTCGAAATTCAAACAAAAAATATTGCTCCTTTCCTTACACTACTTGATTTACCTGTAAGTGGTTTTGAAAACAGCAGTGTTAAAGGCCGCATCAGTACAAACGATAACATGTTTAATGTAACCGGCGATGTGCCGATGTTTAAGTACAAAAAAATTGTATTCAATCATACTTCCATTACCGGTAACGGCGATTACAGCAAACTGAATTTAAGTGGCACACTTGATGAAGTACGATTGACCGACAGCTTGAGTTTACCGCAAACAAAATTTTCTGTTATTGCCGCAAATGATACAGGTATCGTCAGCATCCAGACAAGAGCATCTCAAACATTAAAGAATGCTGATCTTAACGCAAGGGTTGTAACAACCACTGACGGTGTTGAAATTGTTTTCCAGCCTTCTACTTTAGTACTGAATGATAAAGTATGGAACATCAAGGAAAACAGCGATGTATTCATTGGCAAAAAAACAATTACTTCATCCGGTGTGCACATCAGTTCTGGAACAGAAGAAATTCTTGTGTACAGTCAGCCATCAACTATTGGCAACAGTTATGATATTGTTGCTGAGTTAAAAAAATTCCAGATTGATGGGTTTATGCCTTACTTCCTGAAAGATCCCCGTCTTGAAGGTTCTGTAACCGGCCGGATTGAAATTATTGATCCATATAACAGGATGGAAATTGATGCTGATCTGACTGCCGAAAAATTCAGAATGAATAATGATTCCATTGGTGTTGTAAAAGTAAATGGCAATTATAATCCTTCTACCGGCGACATCAATACAAATGTTATTTCAGACAATCCGCTGAATGAATTTTTTGGTACAGGAAAAATCAATATCAAAGATCCTGATCATCCTGTAATTGACCAGGTAGCTGAAATAAAGAATGTACAGCTGAAACTTCTTCAAAAATACCTGTCAATTATCATGACCGACATGAAGGGTTCAGGCAATGGTACGATACGGATTACCGGCAATGCCAACAAACCCGAACTGATTGGAAAAGTAAAACTCAGCAATGCATCGTTTGTACTTGATTACACTAAATGCCGCTACCTGATTAAGGAAGGAACTGAAATTAATTTACGTGAAGGTGAAATTGATTTCGGCAATATGATACTGCAGGATACATTAAAACATGCTGCTACATTTTCGGGTAAACTCTTTCATCACTTCTTTGACAGCATGGCTTTCAGAATGAATTTCAAAGTAAATGATCCGAAAAAGGGCATTCTTGTTTTGAATACAAAGAAAAAAGACAACAGCTTGTTTTATGGCTATGTTGTAGCTAATGCAAATGGAAGTATTAACGGCTCGTCTGAAAATATTGTTTTGAAATTAAGCGGTGAACCAACTGATAGTTCGCATGTGTCATTACCTACCTCCGATTCAAGGGTTACCGGAACAGCTGATTTCATCGTGTTCCGCAAGTATGGTAAGGAAATGAAGGTTGAATCACAGGTTAAAGAAACATCAAAAATGACCGTTGATGTTGACATTACTGCCAATCCTTTAGCAAAGGTTGACCTGATACTGGATGAAATAACCAATGATATTGTGCAGGGACAAGGAAATGGTTTTCTGAATATCAGGGTAAGTACAAATGAGCCTACAACCATGAACGGCTGGTTTGATATTACCAAAGGGAAATACACCTTTAACTGGCAGGCACTGATCAAAAAACCATTTGATATTAATAAGGGAAGAATTGATTGGGACGGAGATCCTTATGATGCAAAAATCAACATTGATGCCCGTTATACTGCAAAAGATATTACTCTCCCAGATTATCTTACACGGGATTGTAATAATGAACGAACCGATTTGTATGTGATCAGCAACTTATCAAATACACTTAAAAATCCAGTTATCAATTTCAGGTTTGAACTACCTCAATCAAATCCCTGCCGTAACAGCCAGATTACATTAAATGGTTTTCAGCAGTTTTACAACAACCCCAATGAGTTGAACAACCAGGTATTTTCATTGATGTTCTTTAACCAGTTCATGACCAGTAATACCAATACTACAGCTGCCAGCAACAATATTGGTGTAAACCTTATTACCAATACTGCCGCCAGTACCATCTCTGAATTTCTTGCCCAGCAGATTACATCCGGTATTGGTCTTATTTTAAAAACTATTCCCGGTTTAAACAAACTGAATCTTGACCCGTATGTAACATTTAACCCGGGAACTATTTCCGGATTCCAGGCACAGCAATTGTTTGGCAGCGGATCATTTGGATTCACAAAACGCTTTTTAAATGGTCGTGTTGTTTTAAAAGCAGGCGGCAATGTTTTGCTGAACAACAACCAAACAACAACATTGCAGAACAACAACCAGCTTACCCCTGATATTACACTTGAATGGCTTATTTCGCCCGATGGTAAACTTCGTTTAATCGGATTTTACAAAACCACCTACGATCTTAACTGGCGCACTTCCAACCGTACGGGTATCAGCTTCTCTTATGTGAGGGATTTTGATCATCTTTTTTAAGCATTTGCTTTCCCGCTAAAATTGCAGCATCCACCTGATTACCGTCATTTACATTGGCTGGTCCGGGCTATTATCTTAGTATGTTCTGACAAAGAAAAGGAGGTATCGTTATGAAGCTTTTCACCTTCATTGCAGGGTGCAATGAAACACATTAATTACTTTTTCGCAAAGAGTATTCTTCTCACATAAATTTTTGGGTTATGAAAAAGATGTTACACCAGCTTGTTAAAGCAACAAGCATTATTTTCATTCTGACCCTACTGTTAACCCAAACCTTTGCACAGGGATTTTCTCCCTCAGTACAAAATAAGCTTCAGTATATTATTGACAGCTTTCAAAACAATCCTGCCAATCCATTTGTAGGAGGTATGTCTGTTACAATTAATGTTGATGGCCTTGCTGTATGGCAGGGTTCAACAGGATATGCCGCAAGGAATATTGATGCAAGCAACAATTTACTTCCAGGTGGTACAACATTTACAAACGACAAACTCTCCAGGATTTACAGTATTACAAAAACATTTTGTGCCGCACTTGTACTTGAACTTGTACATGAAGGTGTATTAAACCTGGAAACACCAGTTAATGCAATTCTCCCAATGGGGTCAATCAATCCCGGACTGAATGGTTCAGTAACCATCAGGCAATTACTTGCACATGAAAGCGGCTATTCTGATTTTGAAAATGAATACTACCTGCAGGTTGCGGTTGCATATATGCCTACTCACCAGTGGACAGCTTTTGAAGCAACCAGCTTTACACACCAGATCAATCCTCCCGGTACAGTAAGGCAATACAGTAATACCAACTATGTGTTGCTTGGAGCCATTGTTGAAGCTGTTACAGGCAAACCTGTTGAACAACATTTCAGGGAACGCTTCTTTGATAAACTTGGCCTCAACTCCATGTACTTTGCTGAAAGGGAACAACCCGGCAGTCATGGCGAACTTGTTGACCCGCATGATAACATCAGCATGTTTAATCCTGTTTTTTCACTGACAGGTCAACCAACCTTCCCAGATGCTTACACAAACATCAGGCGGTTCCCGATGACTGCTGTTGCTTCACTTGCATACAGCGGAGGAGCTATAGTTTCCAATTCGGCTGATGTGGCAAAATGGGGCAATGCATTATTTGGAGGAAGAGCAACCAGTGCATATACAGTTCAGGCAATGCTGAAATCAATTTCACCAACACCTGACCAGGATAACGATTATCTCGGCTTTGGATGTTGGACAAACAATAAAATAAGTCAAACCGATTTCTTTGTTGGTCACAGAGGTGGTGCTCTTGGCTACCTGGCATTGATGATGTATCAACCCGACAGGAAAATGACCATTGCACTTGTTACCAATTATCATGGTTGCGATGTTTACCTGATTGAAAAGAAACTGTATGAAGCTTTGCCCAAATTCATCACCGGCAATGAAAACAGGAAAGAAGCAAAAATTCTTCTTTGCTGGAAAGGAAAAGAAATGAGTGTAGCAAGAGAAGCAGCTCCTGAATTAATAAAGAAAGGAGCGTTTCTGGGGCCATGTGAAAATTCTGCAGCAACAAAAATCACCGACGAAATCAGTGTTGCTCCTGTTTTGCAGATTTTCCCAAATCCATTTTACAATCATACAACACTTACTGTGAGTACAGCGAATGAAGAAAGAACGAATATTCAGCTATTTGATTTTACAGGCAAAATGGTGAAGCAGATTTTTAGCGGATATCTTCAAAAAGGCACAAGGCAGTTTTCTGTTGAAACGGGTACTTTACCAAAAGGAACCTATATCTGCCGCATGCAGACAGAACAGGGAATTGTTCAACAAAAAATTATCCTGCAATAAAAACAAGGCCCCTTTTTGGGGCTTTGTTTTTTGGGCGGATGATTATTAATTACAGGCTGCATTTTAAAGCCAGTTTGATTGTTACAGAATACAGGTGATGATTCTTATCAAAATAAAAGAACAGAACGATTCTATTTATCATATTAAAGTTAAATCACTGAAGTTCGACCTCATTGAAACCGTGATCTAGGGGTAAACCAATTCGTTTACAAATTCAGCTAACAGGCAGCTGATTACAGTTTCTGAAACTGCTTTAAGCAAAGAATTTTATGACAAAACAACTGCCAAAAGCACCTGTTTCCTGTAATAAGTTTCTGCGTTATTAATTCTGAATGACAGTTGTCAGCCTTTTTCCTAATTTCTCTCATTGGCCAGAGTGCCCGTGTGACCGAATATTGCACTCGGAAATCAAACATGGGAATAAAATACCAGAAGATTTCCAGATTTACCCAGCAAGCATTTTTCTCATATAGAATGGCTCATAGCAGCCTTCAGTTGTTAAACAAGCCACAGCTTTCTCCAGGCAGTGGCTCTTTTTTTTGCCCTAAATCAGCCTGAACAATGTGAAATATTTACCTGTAGTTCAAACAAATAAATAGGCGAATCGGGCATTCGTACCTTTAACTTTCTTACTTTTGGCTTTTATATTATGAATCTTTTTGTAGCAGGACTCCCTTACGATCTAGACGATGCAGAACTGGAAGAAATTTTTGAAAAATTCGGTCCAGTATTATCTGCTAAAGTATCTATTGACAGAGCAACCGGTAAAAGCCGTGGCTTTGGTTTTGTAAAAATGCAAAACGCAGAAGATGGCAAAGAAGCCATTGAATTACTCAATGATATCTATCTTGGTAAACAAAGAAAACCACTTGTGGTAAAAGAAGCCGATGACAAACCCGGTGGCGGTAGTGGTGGTGGATTCAGCGGAGGCGGTGGCTACGGCGGCGGCGGAAACCGTGGCGGTGGTGGTTATAGTGGTGGAGGCGGCTATGGCGGCGGCGGAAACCGTGGCGGTGGCGGCTATAGTGGAGGCGGCGGCTACAGCGGTGGAGGCGGTGGCGGATACAGACGTTGATCTTCTCTGAACTAAACTTAATCTTTCACGATACGATATTTTGAATGTTACTCTTTTAAAAGGAGTAACATTTTTTTTATACCTGTATGAACTGTAGGTAAGAACCAAAATCTTTTTGTGTTTGCAAGCACGTTTTAACTACCTTAACTGTCCATTTTATTTTTCACCATTTAATTGAAACAGCTATGCCAATTGTAAAAATTATTGAAGTCATCGCTTCATCTGAAAAGGGAATTGATGATGCCATCAGAGTTGCTGTAGAAGAAGCTTCTAAAACCATACGTAATATTGATTCTGTTTATGTACAGGATATTAAAGCACATGTAAAAGATGGAAAGGTTACAACATACGGATGCGTTTGTAAAATTTCATTCAGACTTGATTAAAAAACATTTCATAAAAAAAGAGGGCTGCAATTGCAGCCCTCTTTTTATTTAAGCAACCAGTTATTTTGCTTTTACAAAATTTATAAGCTCTCCGGGTTTAATTTCTTTCAATGCATTCATCACAATTTCTGCATTGAGTTTTGCTCCATCAATATTCGTATGTGTATGATCGCCGGGAAAGAATGGTTTCACTGCATCAGCACCCAGTACTTCGTATTTCGCAGCAATGATTTCATTGAGATTGATAAAATAAGCACCCTCTTCTTTGGCTACCTGTTCAGCCCATTTGCTGTAGCTGTCGGATGAACGAAGCACTTTTCCCTCTTTCCAGTCGTTACGTGGAATGGGTGAACAAACAATAGCAACAGCACCTTTTGCCTTTGCTTCACGTATGTACTTACGCATATACCAGCCATAAGTATGCACCCCTTCTTTTACTTTGCGGATTGGGTTATAAATTTCCACGCTGTCTTCACCAATTCCTTTGATTGTTCCTCTTGCTCTTGCAGTATCATCCAGCGGACCAGAATCATTATGACCAAACTGCATGATCACATAATCGCCGGCTTTCAGTGTTGAAAGAATTTTATCCCATCTGCCCTCGGTAATAAAAGTTCGGCTGCTTCTTCCACCCATTGCATGATTCTGCACATCTATTTTTGTTGTATCAAAGTAATCAGCTATAAAACTACCCCAGCCCCACAACTGACCTTTGCCCGTTCCATCTCCATTCTTCACCGTTGAATCACCAATAATATAAAACACCGGCTTTTGCTGTAATACATTAAACGACAGCAATGCCAGTACCAATACTGCTAAAACAGGTTTCATCCATTTCATCATCTGTAATTTTTGTTTTGATTATTTATTCAACAGAAATTTCACCAGACCACAATCTGTTAATTTCATGATTCCTTCAACAACTGATGCTGCATTCACTCTTGCACCATCCACATTTGTATGTGTGTGATCGCCGGGAAAAAATTTTGTCACAGCTTCCTCTCCCATTGCATCATATTTATCGGCAGTGATGGCATTGAGATCAACAAAATACACGCCTTCACTTTCTGCCACTTCCTTTGCCCATTTACCAAAATCCTTATCAGCACGTTTTACTTTACCATCAGCAAACTCTTTACGTGGTATCATTGAACAGATGATGGGAACAGCACCTTTTGATTTTGCTTCCCTTACAAATTTCCTGAGATACCATCCATAACTATGTACTGTTTCAATTGTTCCATCCTTCCATGTTAACTGCACACTGTCTTCGCCTGTACCACGCAGCACTCCCCTGTAACCTTGTTTGGATGTATCGGGACGGCTTCCTTCGTTATGTCCAAACTGCATGATGAGATAATCACCCGGTTTAATTGTTGACATCACTTTATCCCATCTTCCTTCTTTAATAAATGTTCTTGTACTTCGTCCTGCCATTGCCTGGTTGCTGATGCTGATCTGTGCAGTATCAAACAACTCTCCAATCATTTCGCCCCAGCCGCATTGCGGACGGTTGTTATTACGTACTGTTGAATCACCAATTATATACAAGGTTGGTTTTTCAACCTTCATGATAACGAATGATGTTATCAATAAAAAAACAGCAAGTATTTTTGCAACGAATGAATATCTCTTTACCAGGTCAATCAATTTCATTTCCTTATTTTTTATTGATAATAATAGTTGGTTTTGCAGGCATCTTCATTCCTTCACCAATATAATAACTTACATGCGGAGGTTGATTGTATGCCACGTTCTGCCATGCAATACTTAAACGGTATTGCGGATTATGCATCAGTGTATATAATTTAATAGTAGTTGGAATAGATGTTGAATAGATTCGTAACTCTTTACTATCAATTGTACGGCATACAAGCTCTTCTCTCCAGTCGCCAAACAAATCAGCACTTAAACAGGGATTGGCCTTTGTACCGTTGTTGCTTACACAACCAAAATCTCTTCCATCAAATAATTTTACCGAAGTATTGTTGATATAATCCCACTTGCTGATGTTTACTCCGTTCAGTATTTCACTCAATGCATCACCATCCCAGAAAATGCCCATATTACAAGCAGGTGTTTTTTCTGCAATCACATTTCCTTTACAATCAAACATTCCTTTTATACCTGCACCTGCAACCCAGCATTCATAACCGGGATAACGTGGATCAATATCCAATGCCAGTCCTCTTCCGGGACCTTCTCCATCATCACCTGCTTTTACGGAAGCTTTTTTCCAGAGTATTTCACCGGTTTTTGCATCACGGAAATTTGCACCTTCATCACCAAAACGTTCCTGGATGCTGAACACTTCAAGGCCGGGATGCTCTGGATCAAGATCACTTACATGCAAAGCATCGGCATGACCAATACCTGTTGTATACAACCCTTTGCCATTATCATCAACCGTCATTTGTCCGTACACAATTTCATCTTTACCATCACCATCAACATCAGTTACTGTTAAGTTATGATTGCCCTGACCGGCAAATGGTTTATTACCCGGATCGTCTGTATCAAACTTCCAGCGTTTCGTTAATTGTTTATTCTTAAAATCATACGCTACCAAAACTGTTCTTGTATAATAACCACGGCACATCACCAATGAAGGATGCTGACCATCGAGATAAGCAACACATGCAAGAAAACGATCCATACGGTTGCCATAACCATCACCCCACAATGCTTTGAGTTCTTCGGTTGTTGGTGTAAGTGATGTTGGATAACGTGGAGGATCATAACTCACTGTTGTAATTGCTTCGCCTGTTAAACCATTGAACACAGTGAGGTATTCAGGACCGGCTAAAATATATCCACGTTCATTACGGTAATCCTTTGTACTGTCGCCAATCACATTTCCTTTGGCATCCATTGAGCCATCAGCAGTTTTCATCGCCACTTCTGCTTTTCCATCTCCATCTAAATCATAAACCATGAACTGTGTGTAGTGTGCCCCTTCACGGATATTTTTTCCAAGATTGATCTGCCACAGAAAAGTTCCATCCAGTTTATAACATTGAAAAATGGGCGGATCAGTAAAGCCTGCCTGCGAATTGTCTTTTGCCCTTCCCGTCATGTGAATCACAATTTCATACACGCCATCACCATCCATATCGCCCACACTTGCATCATTGGCAGAATAGCCTGCAGGCGTTTGAAGCGGAATGGATAAATAAGGTTTTGCATTTGCCTGCAGCACAAATGAAGCGCCTTGCTTTTCTTCTTTGTTATTGATAATTGCTTTTACTGTATATGTGTTGACAAGATTTGTATCAGCCGATTCATCTGTAAAACTTGTTGCAGTAACCAATGGCTTTTCATTTAATTTCTGTGTTTTACCATTGGCTGTTCGGTAGAGATTAAATGCAAGATTCTGATCTTCTGTTCCGAGTAAACGCCAACTGACAAATATTTTTCCGCTTCCGTTATTGACAGCATACAATCCACGGGTAAGGTACTCCATCTGGTATTGTGCCTGTGACTGAGCGAAAGAGAAAAGAGCTGCTATAAGTACTAAATATTTTTTCATTCGTTTGTTTTGTGAATGGTGAATGGTGAATTGTGAATAGGGTTGCTTGATCATATAACTTTTCACAATTTTCAATCAGCAATTCTTATCCTTTTAGACGTTCCTGCTCTTCAATTCCTGTTGCTGTTTTCTTTTTTTCTTCAGGCTTTGTAGAAACATCAATAACAGTGTTTGTAAACTTCCACCCTTTTGTAAACTCCATCGTACCAAGTGTATTGGCTGTAATAATCGAGTTGATAAACTGGAAATTCTCCAAGATGGATTTGGGCAAACCATTTATCTCAAATGCTTTTTGCGCATTTGTGATTTTTACATTCTGAATAACAAAATTCTTTGCATAAGGAATTCCCTTTTCTGCAGGAGTTACTTTCTGCAGCATCGCTTTCCAGTGTGGAGGAATGGTTTCGTAAGTATATCCTTTCGGCAATTCGGAATAACTGTATGCAGGATACCAGTTGAGATTAAACTGGTAGGCATTACGTACTGAATCAAGCACAGAATTTACAAAGTAAACATCTTCAACAGTGCCACCTCTTGTTACGGCTGATTTAATGCGCAGACCATTATCGGTATGTTTGGCAAACAAATCTGTACAGTAAATATGACGGATACCTCCCGATGTTTCACTGCCAAGCGTAACAAGTCCGGCACCACGACGGGCAATAGATTTACGGATGACCACATATTCTGTTGGTTTGTTTACACGCAATCCATCCCAGTCACGACCGGCTTTTAAACAGAAGTTATCATCGTTGCAATCAATATCACAATTTTCAATCAGCACCCAGCTGGATGAATCCACATCAATACCATCCGTACTCGGACCACTTCCATCTTCATTGTTCCTGATCACTACTCCATCAACCGTTACATTGGAAGAATACAATAACTGCACTGTCCAGAAACCGGCATTTTTAAAAGTGATTCCTTTCACTGTTACATCACTTGCATTTTGTACAAGCAATGTGCGTACACGTTTTGAATCGTAATCAACAATCCAACGTAAACCTTTTGCATCATATTCTTTGCGCATTGCCCAATACTTATCCCAGCAAAACTTACCTCTTGCATTTACAATACCTTCACCTGTAACAGCTGCATTTTTTACATTTAATATATTAATCAGTGCTGCAGGCCATTTCATTTCAATACCTGCAATACGTGAATCCATATCAGGATAATCATCAAAATTCTGCGAACCGAGAATCAATACACCTTTATCAATTTTCAGATGCACATTCGTTTTTAAAAAGATGGCGCCTGTAACATATGTTCCCGGTTTAAATGCAACAATACCACCACCCTTTGCTGCACATTCATCAATTGCTTTCTGAATAGCTTTGGTATTAACAGTAACCGTATCGCTAACTGCACCGTAACTGTTCACATAATAAACTGTTTTGGCTGAAGGGAATGATCTTGCTCCCACTTTCTTAACCCATAAAGGTATTGCTGTTGTTTGTGCAGAAGTACTGAAAGCTGCTGCACATAATATCATCAGCAAAAAATATTTTCTTATTTGCATACTTACTTTTTTAATCGTTGATTTTATCTGTTCTGAATGGTAGTGCCGGTAATCCATCACTGTTAAAAAAATTGGGTTGTGCTGTTTCGTTCCAGGCAAACCGCACATATTTTGGCTTCTTAATTTCATCTGAATAAACAATCACTTCATTACCCGCAATCAATGCCTGTGCATTTACAAACTTTCCATCTTTCCCTGCAATACTGAACCATGTTAATGGCTGAGCATCGCTGCTCACCAATCCTTTACCAACATGCGTAAAACTTACAATGAGTTTATTCTTTTGACGTTTTACTGATTGAAAAACCGGGCCTGAAGTTTCGGCTGAATGATCGCCATATGTTTTTTCCATTGCCTGCAATGCAAGCCTGTGTGCAACCACCCACTTGTAAGAGGGATGAATGTTTTTTAAATCATCAACGAGATCGGTTGTAACAACCATTGATACATTTGGAATAGCAAGACAGCTGGTTTGTGCTTCCCAGAATTTTGCCAGCAGTTCAGGTGTATGTTTTTTAGGATCTTTTCTTGTTGTGTAGAGATAAGGTGAAATCTGCACTGTATAAAAAGGCAGCTGATCATCTTTGAATAATGTACGCCATGAACTTACCAGTAAACGAAATTTTTCTACATAGGTTTCCTGGTCTTCAATCATGCAATTGCTTTCGCCCTGGTACCATAAAATACCTTTCACTGCAAAAGGAATCAATGGCTCCATCATTCCTTTATACATCTGCCCGGGATGTGTGCCATCAATTTTAAAGTTGGGAGATGTAACTGAATCTTTAAATACCGGTGATTGCTGGTATGCCCAATCGGGAGTCCATGGTTCAATTCGTGTACGACCCCATGAAGTGGAAATAATCCCAATGGGCACATTTGTTTTCTCGAAAATTTCTTTGCCGAAAAAATAACCAATGGCTGAAACATATCTTACAATTGTATCAGTTCCGTTTGTCCAGCCTTTTGATGGCAGCTCAGGATATTTATTTAATAAACGTTCTACATAGAGGTAACGGATCGCATCAGGCTTATCTGTTCCTGCAACTTCTTTTACAGAAGGATCATCACCTTTTTTAGGTGCTGCATATTTTTTTAAACTTTTATCCAGAGGATATTCCATGTTACTCTGACCTGAGCATAACCACACATCTCCAACCAAAACATTTTTATAGGTAATTGTCTGTTCAGCTTTAACAACAAGTTGAGCAGGTGTTGCAGATGCTTTTAACGGATCTAAAATCACCATCCAGTTACTATCAGTTCCAGCAACAGCAGTTTTTTGTTGTGATGAAAATGTAACTGTTACCGTTGAGCCAGGACTTGCTTTTCCGAAAACAGGCAATGGCTTTTCCCGTTGCAACACCATATTATCAGAAAAAACTTTCGGAAGCTTTAGTTGTGCAGACGCAGCATCTGTAAAAAAAATTACCAGTAATGCTGCAAAAAAAATACGAAGTGCGGGCAAGCGTAGCATGGCAAAAATTTAGTCGTCTAAAGTACTTACACATGAATGCTCATCCATCCTGCGGCATCCTGCAATCGTTTGAGGAATCCGTTTACATCATGTTTCTGATGATGCAATCATTTTCAATTAATTTTGCATTTACCATTAACTATTTTGATTACCATTTTATCCAAACAGAGTCCTTATTCAAGGCTGCAGATACGCATTGCAGTATCGGTATTCTTTTTTTGCCAGGGCATTTGCTTTGCCAGCTGGGCAAGCCGTATTCCTGATATTAAATCTGTATTGCATTTATCAGAAGCAGGATTGGGAAGCATTTTACTTGCATTACCTGCCGGGCAATTAACCATGATGCCCTTCAGCGGAAAGATTGTTACAAGAGTTGGAAGCAGGTTTGTATTACGCATTGCTTTAATCTGTTATTCGCTTGTATTGGTAAGCATTGGATTGGTAACTGCCCCCTGGCAGCTGGCTCTTTGTTTATACTTTTTTGGTTTGAGTGGCAATCTCTGTAATATATCCGTGAACACACAGGCTGTAAATGCAGAAGCAGTTTACGGACGTTCCATTCTTTCTTCCTTTCATGGAGTGTGGAGTACAGCAGGTTTTACCGGTGCATTGGTTGGGTTATTAATGATGAAGATTGGTTTTAAGCCATTGCATCATTTCATCATCATTACATCTGTTGTCATTATTCTTGATCTTATTTTTCAACGTTATTTAATTATAACTGCAACAAGCCGTACAGCTTCTTCCTTTAAACGTATTAAGATGCCGCATGGTTTATTACTGCAGTTGGGGATTATTGCGTTTTGCTGTTTAAGTGCCGAAGGTTGTATGTTCGACTGGAGTGGTGTTTATTTCAAACAGGTTGTTCAGGTAAAACCATCACTAATTTCGCTGGGTTATGCTTCGTTTATGATTATGATGGCAACGGGTCGTTTTACCGGCGATAAATTGGCCGAACGTTTTGGGCGGAAGAAAATGGTGCAGATAAGTGGTGTGATGATTTTTACCGGTATGATGACTGCAGTTTTATTTCCCAATATTGTGATGGCAACAATTGGTTTTTTAATTGTTGGCTTTGGTGTGAGCAGCATTATTCCCTTGTTATACAGCACTGCAGGTAAAGTAAAAGAAGTGGCGAGTGGTATTGCCATTGCAACCGTTTCTGGTGTGGGCTTTTTTGGATTTCTGATGGGGCCACCAATGATTGGTTACATTGCACAGCTTGCAGGATTGCAATACTCCTTTGCAGTGATTGCATTTCTTGGTTTAGGCATCAGTATAATGATCAGTAAGGTGAAAGAGATTGCGTGATGATTGCAATTATCTTAATCCTTCAAATTCTTTTCTGCTGATTTTTAAAATAGTCCCATGCCTTAATCCCTCAGGCAACGAAATCTTATCAGATATATCAGTCCAGTTTTTCAAATCAGCTGATTGCACCGCACCATACTTGTGATCACGATATTTATCAAAGTAAACAATCCATGTGCCGTTCATGCGCAATGTTGTCGGACCCTCTGCCCAGTAATTACCGGTAATAGGAGCTGATGCATCTGAATATCCTCCGGTAAGATTGTTGCTTGTAGCTATTTTTATATTCTTCTGTGGTGGTGTTCTTGTTTCATCTTTAAGGAACATCACATACTGTTTTCCATCGGGAACAATCGTTGCATCAATTACATTAAATCCTTTATCGTACAAAAGTTTTGTTTTGCTGAATGTTTTGAAATCTTTCGTCAATACATAATACATGCGGTGATTGTAACCATTCTCCACTTTCGGATCAGCAATATATTTACCGGCAATAGTTGTAGCCCAGTAAATCATGTATTGCTTTTTCTTTTTATCGTAAGTTATTTCCGGTGCCCAGCAGTTACGTGCTGAATCTTCATGCTGCATAACAGGAATAAACTGCTGTTCACTCCAATGAATCAAATCAGCCGATGATGCATAACCAATTCCTTTATCATTCCAGCTCACCGTCCACACCATGTGAAATAAACCATCAGCACCACGGATGATGCAGGGATCTCTCATCAGTTTATCATTGGCCACTGTTGGTTTTAAAAATGAACTGTCGCTTTTTAAAGCAGTCCAGTTAAACCCATCATTGCTGTATGCAAGATGCAAACCATCCTGACCGTTGTTTTTAAAATAAGCAAACAGGAAAACAGAATCAGTTTGAGCTTTTACCAATAATGCGTTTGCAACAAGAAAAAAGATAAAAATTATACGCTTCATTGTATTGTTGTTTGCTTAAACGGGTTAAAACATTTTTTTCAATCCTTCCCATTTCACTTTCCATGTTGATGGAAAACCAATGTTGATTGAGTGATCAGCATCGGCACCGGTGCACATCAATGCAACTGCATTCAGTACACCACCGTTACCCGGCAGATAAATCGTTAACCGATCATCCTGGTAATTATGTCCGTTAATCAAATACGTATTTGTGCGGATGGGCATCAGCAAAGCATCCACTGCTTTTTCAGGTAAATGTAAACGTGCAGCTGTCATGGCTGTTAATGGAAAATCCCAACCCCATGTATCATTCCACTGCCACACTTTCCAGACAGTATCCAATGTTTTTTTCATCACAACCGTATCCAATCCGTTTGCCGCAGGGATTGAACTGTATGCGCCCAATACAGCAGGATGATCAGTTAAGTATCTTGAACCGGGTTGGTAACAATCGGGGGTACTTTCTGTTGCAAGATAAACGCCATTCTTCTGCGGTAACGGGGCAAGGTTGTCAATAATTGTTTGCCATTTTTTGTCAGGTGATAATCCTAAACGTTTCCGCCATTCTTGTGCTTTCTGCAATGCCCAGCTCCAGTACGCCAGCTCATAAGTTGGGTTAAATGTTTGTACTGCTTCAAAACATTCCTGCGCTGGAATTAATCCTTTGCCAAGATTATATTTTTTTGTCTGCTCATTATAAGTTGGAAATGATGCCATGAAATCAGCCGTTGCAAACAACAGGTCTTTGTATCTATTAAGCGTTTGCTTTGTTGGTTTGCTGCGGTATAACATTTCAGCCATGTAAATAAAATGCGGTTGCTGCCAGATGAGTAATGCACCAACAGATGATGGAGCTTCATCACCATTATTATCCGTCATCTTTTGCCAGCGCAATCCATCAAAGCCCTGGCGCTTTGCAATGAGCCTGGCTTTTTCCGCAACAGTGAAATACCAGTCTAAACTTTTTTCCATCAGTTCGGGTCTGCCCCATTGTGCAAAATGAACAGCATGCCACCAATGCATTTCTAAATGTGGTTTACCATACCAGCTGTTATACGTTAAACCTGTTTCCTGCGGAGGATAAGATGAAGCACAATTTATTTTGGTGAGATATTGCGACAGTACCACTCTCCGTTCAATTTCAAAAGCTCTCGGATCTTTTGTTTCTGAAAAATCAATAGCACCACCGCTGAGCCAGAATTTTTTCCACGCAGTTATACTGTTTGCTGCTATCTTATCGAAAGGCAACAAAAAGGAATTGATGTATTTTTTTGTAAAGCCTGCACTCAATTCAAACTCGTTTCCCCGTTCAGGAGTTATTAAATATTCATGCTCCTTAACTTTTGTAATTCTTGAATATGTATTCCAGTAAAGAGAAGTATAGTAAACCGTTGTATCAAGCACATGCTTAATTGTTGCACCATCTTTCTCATGAATCAATAACGTTTGATGTTTGTCTTCATTTGCATAATTTGTTCCAACATCTTTGAACTGTGCATTTGGATAAGGGAACCGCACAAATACTGAAATACGTTTTTGCTGTATTAAAGCTGATTCAATGCGAAACCCGACAGCATCCTGTTGCTGATGACCAACTGTTACAACTTTCACCTTTACTCCTTCCACCGTAAATGAACTTGTAATCATTCCTGTCCACAAATCAAGCTGCTGATCAATGTTCTGAATATCGGCTGCAGTTGCAATTGAACCATCTTTCTTTCTTATTTCAAGACCGATATTTCCCAATTGCAAACGATGCGGGTTAACACGGAAATATTCAACTGCACGTTTGTTATGATCGGGTTCTTTTACCTGTACAGTGTAAGGAATTTTTCTTCCTTCAAGATCATACGTTTTATATGCTTCTTCTATTTTATAATTTTCTGTATTAGGAAAACTATGCCATCCCCAAACCGATTGTGTTCCCAACCCCACTCCTTTTGCATAAGCCTCAGGAAAACTCTGCATACCTGTCGCATCAACAGTAAATGCAAAGTTGCCATTGCCAACAGTGAGTGAAGAAAGTGAATCAATCTTTGTTACATGAACATTGTGGCGCTTCACCACAGCTTCACGGTTGATGGGCTGTGATTTTGCCACGAAGACACAAAAACATAAAGAAGCACAAAGAAGAAAAGAAATTAAATTAAGTTTCATTAAATCATTTTTTAATCAGTACAATTAAACACATTGCTTTACTCCCCTTTAGGGGTTGGGGGCAAACACATTATCCACTGCCGGCCTGCTATAATTTTCTTTTGTATCTGTTGTTTTCGGCATACCGAAATAAAAATACAACGTACGTTTCTTTGAACCGCTTACATGATTGAGTTCACTCATCGGACCATAAACTTTAGTATTGGTTGTTAATCCTGTTGCAAGTTTGGTTCCTATTGGCGGAATGCAATCAAGGAAAGAAATATTTCCAACCGGTAATTCAGGATGCGGCCTGGTTGCACTTGTCAATCCGTAAAAATCAAATAAACGCACAAACAAACCATTATCGGGTGAAGCGATGTATAACTTTCCTTCCACTGTACTTAATTCCATCCATGCCACTTCACCATAATAACCTTTGAACTCAGGATAAATATTCGGCGCATAACCTGTTTGTGTATTGTTGTATAAATTCTGCCATACGTTGATGGGTGTACCGACAATCCTGTTTTTCCATTGGCGAACCGGGCCTTTACCCAGCCACCTGCTGGTGATGATATAATTTTCAGGATAACTGAAACTGATGCCAGCAAACGGAACATCGCCTTCAAGATTATATTCATACTCAAGCGTAGTCCAGCCGCTGCTGTTGATTTTCCATTTGGTATATTTCATATTGCCGCTGTAAGTAAACTCAACCACTGCATCATTACCTTCTTTATACGACTTCGATGAAACAACAGCTGCATCACCTTTCACCAGCACCGGGCCATTATTAAACGATAACACATAATCATTGGCAGTATTTTTTGTTGTAACGAGATTACCCGTTTTCTTATTCAGCACAACTGTTACTTCACCACCTGTAATGGAGTAAGTGCTGTCGTTTTCAGCAATCACAGCCTGCTCCTGTTTTGATGTTACAAAACCATTCAGTAAAGAACTGTTGCTGTTGATGGTTGCAACCCATTTATAAATTTCCTTACCGAAATTATCTTTCGCCACAATCACCAATGCATCATAATTTTTATAATCAGCAGGTAACGGGAGCTGCAGTGTTCCTTTTTTAACCGGTTCAACAGAAGGTGCTGTTGCTGTTCCTTTTTGTTTTACCACATACCCATCAAAACGGTCAAACGGTTTGCTGTAATTCACCAATGCCCAATAGAAAGTACATTGATTGGTATTGAGAAAATGATAACGGTTTTCCAGTTCAATCGTTCCGTTGAAATCCGCAGGAAGATGATCAGGAAGTTTTAACTGGATGGGTGAAAAAATTTCACGCAGTGCATAAAAGCTTCCTTCCTTTTCACGATGTGGGCCAAGAATTCCATCAGGTGCATTCAACGCATTTGCATCAAGCACATTGTTTAAATCAGTACGTACAACTGCTTCATCCACCATTGCCCAGATAAAACCGCCGGCAGATTTTTGCGAGTTCCAGTGCAGATTCCAGAAGTCTTCCATTGCAGAACCACCACCACCATCATCCTGTGCATGCAAAAATTCAGTTGGCATATAAATGAGCGAATCATTTAAAATTTTCTGTGTGCTGTAATAATCTTCATAGTGATTGCAATCAATTCCATTAAACTGGTTACCGGGACGGTGATGCGGATGAATAACAGGACGTTTCTGTACATCCCATTTTACAAAATCATCATCGAGTTCTTTATTGGTTCCACCTTCGTTACCGTTATCCCAGAAAATAATAGACGGATGATTCATATCTCTCTGCACCATTTCTTTCACCAGCGGTTCACCTGCTTTTGTTGAATACCATTTTTGCCAGCCAGCCAGTTCATCCAACACATAAATCCCCAATGAATCGCAGAGCTGCAAAAAATATTTATCGGGAGGATAGTGACTGCAACGCACCGCATTCATGTTCATTTCTTTCAACAGCAATGCATCTGTAAGCTGTTGTTCATTGGATAATGATCTTGCAGTTTCAGGCCAAAAGCAATGACGGTTCACACCTTTAAACTTTACCTGTGTACCGTTGATGTACACACCCTGTCCATAACGTATTTCAATTGTACGGAAACCAAATTTTTCAACAACCTGGTATTTTGCAGTACCTGTTGTTAATGTAACTTTTGCTGAATAAAGATTGGGCGTTTCACTTGTCCATGTTTTAATATGTTCAACCGCAGCTTCAACAGTTACTACAGAATCAGCAGGAAGAATTTTTGATGTGATGGTTTTGATGATTGTCCCCTTTGCATCTGCAATCTCTGTTACAACAGATGATTGCTGTTTGATGTTTTTAGGAAATACTTTCATCATAAACTTACCATCAGCTTTTGCATCTATACCAACGTAGTCGATAAACTGCTGAGGCATTGCTTCTAAAAACACTGGCCGAAAAATGCCACCGAATACCCAATAATCAGCAAGACGTTCAGCATTGTTTACACTTGCATCGCTGCTCATTTTACTTACTGTTACTTCCAGTTCATTGGCTTTATCATAATTCAGCAAAGCAGAAATATCATATTTAAAACGGTAAAATGCACCACGATGTGTTTGCCCTGCACTCTTTCCATTAATTTTTACATCCGTGTCAGTCATGCTGCCATCAAATACAATGTTGATCACTTTTCCTTTCCATGAAGCAGGAACTGTAAACTTATATTTATAGATTCCCTTCTCATCGTAAAAGCGAAAATTCTTTCCGTTGGTTTTGTAATCACGACCGTAGTTGTAATTACCAAACCCTTGCTGCTCCCAGCAACTGGGAACCTGAATCTTTTTCCATTCGCCACTGTTACGTCCTGCAGTACAATAGAAATCCCATTGCACCGTATGTACAGCATCTGTACCGGAGAGATACTGAATTTGTTTTTGTTGAGCTTGGAGAAAAGTTATAAGTAATAAGTTATATGTTATAAGTAACACAACTTTGTAAATCTTCTTCATCGTATATTTTTTTGTTATCAACATTTGTACTACTATTTTTTTTGGTTGCGTCGCACACTTATCGTCATATATCCTGTTCAGCATTATTCAGCAAATAATTTTACCTGATCTATTATCACTCCATCATCCACCGCTGTAATTTTTATGACATGCGTTCCCGGTTTACCAACAGCATGGATTGTTGTGCGGACAGCCTGATTGGTTAACACATTCTGTTTCCATTCCTCATTTCTTCCCTGTGTGGCATAATCAACTGTTTGCACAGCCCCGCCATCAACCTGTATTGCATAACAGATCTTTGATCCTGTTGCAGGATGATTGGGTGCCAATGCCGTTACAATCCGTATTGAATCGTTCTTGCCAATAAATGAAAAAGAAACAGAACTTCCTTTTGCTAAACTGATTGATCCACGTTGGTAACCCAATCCGTAAGCCATTGGTTTCGTGCCAGTAAACGTTTTATAATCTGTTCCATTCAAAACAAACAACGGTTTCACTGCCTGCACAAATGGTTTATCCGTTGTTTGGCGTATTGCTTTATCAAACACAGCCAGGCTTCTTGGTTTAAAATCCATTATATATTTCCACTTGCCATAAGCAAGACTGTTATACCTGTTTGTAAGTGCAACAATTGTATCGTATGCAGCATCACTCAATTGCCATTCAGCTTTTCCATGTCTTGCCAGTTGTGCATACAACCATTTCCTGTTCATGGCAGCAGCACCTCTTACAGGATATTCAATCAACTGGAACCAGCTATCCTGTTGCTCCATAGGAATACGCTTTGCCAGCTGCATTACTTTTGCATCAATCACAGCATAATTCTTTAACCTTTGATTGATTTCTTCTTCAGTCCATGGTAAGTCTGTTACAACTTTATATTTCGGATCGTTTTCTTCAGTTCGTGTAGCACCCATAAATTCAGGTTTACGGATATAAGACAAACGATAGTATTCATTCATCAGCAACAGTGTTTCTTTTGCATTTGTTGCTCCAAACTTTTTTGCAAGCCAGTTATACAAATGCTGTTCTAATCCTTGCTGGTTCTTTGCAATGGAATCAATATTCCATGCCATATCCAGGAACAATTCGGTTAAATACTCTCCCGGCTTAATATCACCCACATTCACAATCCACATTTGTTTTGCTCCTTTGTCATAAGCCATGTGCATTTGTGTGTACAGTTGTGCAGGATGATTGCCAGACAACCATAAGTAATCATGTGGACGACCCCAGTAAGAAATATGATAGTAAACACCATTACCTCCTTTCTGTGCACGCTCTTTTTCATTGGGGAAATGTTTAATGTAGCCGTAGTTATCATCACACCAAACCAATGTTACATCTTTGGGAACTTCAAAACCATAATCATAAATATCCTGTACTTCTTTGTAAGGAATAAATGCCTGTGGTATTTTTTCTATTGAAGGATTAATATGTTTTACCAGCATTTCCCGCTGTTCTTTTACGGCTTTATACAGTACATCCTTCTGCTCCTGTAATGTATTTGCGCCAAGCATTTTGCTATCATGTACTCCACGAATACCCAATGTATAAAACGCATCGAACCCTTTGCTTTGTTTTACCCTGTCTTCCCAATATTTATAAATTGTATCGTGATTGGTAATGAAATTAAATTCACCCATCGTTTTTTCATTCCACTCATCAACATTATTACGCAACATCGGTTCTGCATGTGAGCTTCCAACTACAATTGCATAATCGGTTGCCATTTGTGCGTTGCCGGGATAATGAAAGAAAGCTTTTGTTGATGGATGCATAGCAGGCCAGATGAGATTTGCACGTAATCGTAACAACAATTCAAAAACCTTTGCATAAGTCTTGGGGCCGATATCGCCTGTTTCAGGTTCGAATGTTTTAGCAGCCCATGGTTGCAAACCCCAGTCTTCATCATTAATAAAAATACCCCGGTACTTTACGGAAGGTTCAGCTGATGTATACCTGCCGGTTACATACAACTGCTCTTTCTTTGCAGGTACAACATCGGCCCACCAAATCCATGGCGATACGCCCATTAAGCGTGAAAGATGAAAAATACCAAAAGCCGTTCCTCTTCTGTCGCTTCCAGCAATGATGAGTTTATTACCAATAGTCTGAACAATAAAACTCTCCCATTTATTTTTTATTCCTGAAACATCTACCTGTTTTTTCTTAATCAATTCATCAATGAATAATGAATGACCAATTGTACCTGCTATAATCACAAAGCCGATTTGAGGAACAGAATTTAAAACAGGCAACTGCTTTCCGGAAATCATCTCCACATCATTTGCAAAAGCTTTCGCTGCAATGGAAACCACTTTTGCATCAGCAGTATCAATACAGAAAGAAGCAATGCTTTTTGCAGAAAACAGATGAAAAGAATTTGCTGTATTTGCCCCGGAAAATATCAGTTCATTTTTACCCTGGGCAAACAGTTGCATATATGCTGTTGAATAAAACAAAAGCAGTACTGCAAAAATTTCTTTCCGTTTGTAAGTAAACTTCATCTTTATCAGTAAAATCAAATCCTGCTGTAACCCAAAAAGAGAATTTAATTCTATCAGTTAATTAATTTAAACACGATTTTATCATCCCTATTGCAACTCACTTCACCATTATCATATTTTAATTCTGCCACTTGTATCACACTTCGTTTTTCATCAAACGAGCCTCTTGCCGCAGGATTGATCTTGTTGCGGCCGGGATGTGTGAAGTAATACACAAATGCACGGTCATGATTCACTACAACATCACAATGTCCGCCAATGGCCTGGTCGTCTTTTCCGCTGCCGGGTTGTTCCAATATTCTTGCAGTTTGTTTTTTCCATGTCAGTAAATCATCGCTTGAAAAAACTTCCATGCCTTTCCATGCATCAACAATCATAAAATATTTATGCTGCCAGTAAAATACTTTCGGTCCTTCGCCTCTTGTCGCAATGGCTTTTCCTTTGTCAATCCAATTGTATAAATCATTGCTCTCAGCGTAGTAAATACTTTTTCCATCACGCTCATTGTTATACCACATACGCCAGAGTGTATCACTTACTTTGTAAACCGTAGCATCAATTACTTTTTCATTAACCAGTTTTAATGTTGACTGATAGTTCCAGTCTTTGAGATTCTTACTTGTGAGATGAATGATCACTCTTGGATGATTCCAGCCTCTAAACGTACCGGGCACATACGTAAGATACATGTGATAGATTCCTTTGTATTCAGTAACATCGGGCGCCCAGAATGTATAACCATCATCGGGGCGGTAATTGATGTTTGCAGTATCAACATACTTCCACCTTACACCATCACTGCTTTCTGCAATACCAATGCGTGTGCCATGCACCCATTGCACTGTTGAATCGTTGACAGATGCACGGCGGTTGGTGTAAAACATCCACCACTTCTTTTTTGCTTTGTTGTAAATAATTACCGGATCGGCTGCACCATGATAAACAGGGTCATCATATAATGGTTTTGGTGCGGAACGTTGTTGTGCGGGCAAATTCACATAACTCATCAGCACAGCAACAAATAAAATATGGTTGAACAGTCTTTTCATTCTTATATCTACAACTATTATTTCAATGGAATTAAAGTAACTGGTCCAAGTAATCCTGATGATAATGGTTGCCATGCCGATGCATTAAACAATCCATTCTTCACATTCTCTTTTTTCCTTGCAGGCATGTTGGTATTGTAAAATATTTTCCATGGAAGATTGTTTCTGTCCATGTATGCAATACGGTTTGCCATTAGGTTGGCAACAACAATTTCCAGTTTATTTGTTGCCTGGAATGCGGCAGCAGGAATTACACATTCGAAAACAGGGCCAATGGTTGTTCCAATTGATTTGCCGTTGAGAAATACTTCTGCAGTTTCATTAACCTTCCCAAGATTCAATACAAACGATGAAGCAGTTGCCCAAGGTTTTGCAAATGTGATTGTATACTTCGCTGTCCCTGAAAAATTCTTTACATCATCATCACCCAATTCCGTCCATGAAACAAGTTGTTTTGTTTTGATTGGAGCAGGAACCTTTGGTCCGCCGTTTAAGAATGTAATAGTCCATTCGCCGCTGATATCCTGTGGCTGACCAGCCTGCGTACGATAAGGAAATGCATTTCCTGTTTTTGCTGTTTTGTACAACTGAACAATCACCGATTCATACGATTGTAACTGTAACAACACTTCCGTTTGTCCTTTTGCATTTTTTCTTGTTTGTGCAAGACCTTTATTGCCGGTCATTGGATCAAACAATGCAACTGAGCTATTTTCTTCATCCAATGTAATCCATTCGTTCATCGCATTCTCGTTGCGGTTGGTGATGAAGTAAACTGCTCCGTCATCATTCTTCCTGCGCAGTGAGGACAATTTCATTTCATATAAATGCTGTTTTCTTGCTTTGGCAGCCAGCAGCAATGCAGTGAGATCATTGCTTACCAAAAACATTCCTTTGCCAACAATTGCCTTTTTTATTTTTCCTTCTGTATTAAAATGAAGTTCTTTGAACATTTCCTGGAATGCTTCTCTTCTTTTTTCAAGTTCACCAAAACCGGGCACATCGCCAGGCATATTTTTATACGCAAGTACAGTTGCACCTTCATTTACCAATGCAAGAATTTTTTTGAACGACTGCTCATCCATCAGTTTATTCGCCGGCAATAAGATTGTTTTATATGTATTGCCGCTGCTGATGATGTTTCCTGCTGCATAAGAAAATTTCTGCAGTTGCCTGTCGCTGAAGAAATCAAAGCTATATCCTTCTTCACTCATCCATTTTGATACATGTTCAAAATCTGTTTTCTCGAAATTCTTTTCCATACCGTCAAAATGCTGAAGCAACATATTTCCGGGTTCAGAATAACGGTCAACAATGGGATAATACAACAGTACATCGTTATCCGGTTTTCCTTTTTGCAAAAAGCTCTGCACTCTTGTAATGTAGCTATTCAGTACATGAAAATCTTTCCACTGCGGGTTGTTGGGCTGAAAATGTACAGCCGCATAAAACAACCATCCCGGCCATGGTGCATTTTTGGGAGAGTATTCAGTTCCGTGATAGAAGATATGATTCACACCACCGAGAAAATATAAATCAATTGCTTTTTTCACATCGCCCCATGAAGAAAGAAAATGCTCATTGAGCCATGTTGCAGATTCAGATGAAACCAACTGCTTGCCTGAAACATTTGCTGCTGATGTTGCAAACTTGAAACGGAGAATATCTGTTCCTTCTGTTTCGGGAATATCAACTACGCTGTACAAATCAAGTGTATTGGCAGGTGAACCATGCGATTGGTTACGCACAATTTTTCCTTTTGATGCTCCCCATTTTTTCCAGACCTGTGTAAAGTTTTCTAAAATCAGTTCATCAATCACCGAACGATAATCATAGATTACACGGCTGTTGGTTTCCGCATCTGCTTTACCAAATAAAGCGGGAAGATATTTATGCAAATCGTATCCTTTGCGTTTCTGAAATTCATCGAAAAACTTCGGAGTCCAGTTGGCTTGTTCTTTTGCATCATCCACTTCGTAAGAATCATTAAAGAAACCACGCAGGTATGAAAGATCATATCCTTTAAACGATTGATCAAATTTTTCAAAATAATGATTGGCAGCTTCTGCTGAAAAATGATCAATAGCATAACCTTCACCACCGGGTGCACCACGTTCAACCATCTTTCCATGCAATCCTTCAAACAGAGCATACAATGTCCATTCACCCTGCGGTGCAGTCCAGTTGAGTTTACCGTTTGCATCAACCAGTTTAGTTAAGTCAATAGTTGTATCGCTGCTGTAAGCTATCAAGGTCTGCAAAGGAAGTTTGCCAGGAAACTGTATCTGGTCTAATGCAAGTGCCTGCAGATTTTTATTTTTTGAAACAGGGTTCAACACCGTATCGGCCGATACAGGTTTATTATTGGCAGTGCGGACAAAACCTTCACGCTTGTATTCAATATTTTCTTTTAACTGTTCGCCTGCTTTAACTGTATAAGTTTTGTAATAAATAGTTTTGCTTGCATCAGCATCAGTAACCCATGGTCCGCCGAAAGGCCAGCCCGTTGCATTTGCAAGATCAACACCCAAACCCAAACGCTTTGATTCACTTAATGTATGCACCAGCACCTGCATCCATTGCGGGGTAAGAAAGTTGATGAATTGTTTTTCATAACCATGAATACCGTAAATGGGTGTAATCTCCACTCCACCTAAACCTGCCTGCTGGTATTGCTGCAGGTTCCAGGTAAGATCAGTTTTGTTTACAGCACTCCCTTCCCACCACCAACGTGTCCAAGGTTTGGTTGTATTTGTTACAGCAGGCCAGTTTAATTGTGCAGATGCAATGAATGCAGTAAAAATTAAACCGGCAAGTATGATCGTCTTTTTCATTTCAGTTATCATTAATCTTTTTAAAGTTTTGTTTCTTCCACTTCAACTGCATACACATTTGATTCGCCTTCGAAATTTGCACGGAAGATGATCCATTTACCATCGGGACTGAAATGAACATTGGGTTCAAGTTTGTAGTTGTGATGTTTCATGTTCACCAGTTTTTTTACAATAAACTTATCGCCATTGGGTATAAACAAATTAATCCATTGACCATTGGGTGCTTTTGCAACAGCACCGGGATCACCACCATCACCTGCAAACATTGTTTCATCTGCATTGCTGTTATAATGCACGCTCCAGTCGTTCTGACCAAGTTCATATTTAATTTCTTTTCCTGTTGCCACATCGTAACCGCCAACAAAAAATGCTTTACCTCTTGGCTGCTGCAAATCAAACCACATTGTTTTACCATTTTTCCCAAACCATTCATGCCCCCAGATTTCCATATCCATTGTACGGTGATGTACCTGTGTTATTTTTTTCGTCACAACATTGATATGCCAGATGCGGTTTACCTTATGCCATGGACCTTCATGACAGAATGATAATAAATTGGGATCGGTTGTTGAAAACTGTAAATGGTTCAGCCATGCACTGTCAGTAAAAATCTTTTTCAGCTCACCTGTTTTTACATTGATCGTGAATAATGTTTTAGGCAGATGTGCATCATAAATTAAATTGAAATAACTGCTTTTGTTGGGATTGTTTTTCAGAATTTCTTTTTCGGCAGGTGTTGCATACGAACCGGCCAGCAATGTTCCGTCCACATTTACAGTGCTGATTCCTGATTGAAAATCTTTTGGAAATACAAATACCAGTTTTGATTTTCTTGTAGCAAAGTCAAGTGCAAACACACTGTCCTTTATCTGGTAAAAAACGGTTTTTGTTTTTTCACATACCACTTCACCATTCATAGGTGATGAACAATTGGTGAGCTGCGTTATTTTTTTTGTTTTGAGATCGATACTGAAAATCTGCCTGTTGTTTACATTCACCGGCTTTGCTTCTTCCCGTTTCATATCAGTCACTTCTTCAGCAGGCTGATTGCTGGTGTTGTAAAAAATCATTTCGTTACCAATAAACGGGTTATTGTGAAAATAAAAACTCAGGCTGTTACCAGTTAACCCTGCAGAAAGTTTCACAACCTTATGATGCGTGTCTTTATCAATCCATGAGTCAGGCATTTTTTTACCGCCTGTTTCCAATACTTCCTGTGCTGTTGCTGATAAAGCAACCAGTGAGAATAATGCAACCGTTAAATATAATTTCATTATAAATGGCTTTGTTGTTATAAAGTAAAGACGAAACATTTTGTTTTATATCCTGTACAATCCTGTTTGCTCAGTCGTTGTATTTTCTTTTTAACCATGCTTCAGGAAGATAAATGATGCAGATGTTCATTGACTTTCCATCGGCCGAAAGCATGGCTGATTCAATTTCAATTTTAGTGCCGTCGGGACTCATTGTTGGATGCGGGTGATCAGCTGCTGTTGCTTTATGTCCTGCAGATAACAACATCATTTCATTCGTATGCCTGTCGATGAGATAAATGCTTCTTGAAAAATCATCACCAACAGCCCAGCGTCCATCAGCCGATCCACTTACATGCCATAAACCACTTCCGCTTTTTGTTTGCCCGGCAATGTACATTTCTCTTGTACGTAAGTTCACAATGCCAAGACCAGTTGGTTTTTCCCTGGTACCCGATGGCCCCCATGCAGGATCCTGTCCCGGATTTGCACCACCAACTTCAGTTCCTGTTGAATCTGTTTTGCCAATTTTGCGATGACCCATAATTGCAATCGCCACTTCATCTTTCGAAATCACTGCTTCATGTGTTACCCATTCATATTCAGATTCGGGATAAAGCGGACGAAGACCTGAACCATCACTCATCACAGTCCATGTACGTTGCGGCGATTTACCACCTGTTTCCCAGCAAAAAACAATTTCACCTGCCACCCAGGGATTGGTTTGTATATGACCAATCTGGAATGGAACTGATACCACATATTTTATTTCGCCAGTAAATACATTCATTGCAGCAATGCCTGCAGGACCAGCACCCATTTTACGTGGGCCAAAATTTTCTTCCATCTTTGTTCCTGCTGCAAGATGTTTTGCTGCTGCATTTTTTCCCACACGGAAATAAGCCCATTGCTCATCACCATCCAATGCCATATCACCACCACCTTCCAGTTCGGCAGGAATAGTGCCGCAGATGCGTTGATAGTTATCTGCTGATTTCATTTGATTGGCTTTACTATCTGCAAACACTTTTGCAAGATCAACTTCAACAATCTGTATTAATGGATTTGATTTTTTGTTGACGGTATCTTTCAGGTTTGGTTTACCTGCAAGGCGCATGAAATAAAGTTTCATTGATTTGCGAGCAACATTCAGCATACCAAAAAATCCACCTTCAGTAACCTGTACAATATCGCCGCTGGTTTCATTCACTGCAAATGCTTCTCCTCTTGCACGGTTTGAACGGAAGATAAGCCATTGCCCGTCACTTGTCCATTGGTTATGTGTTTGATAAATTTTTGCATCGCCTGCTTGTGTGGAAGTAAGAAATACAAGTCTTGCTCCGGTTACAGGATCTTTCATTTCTTTTCTTTCCGATGGAAAACGTTTACCGATTTGTGCATTTGACAGAACTGCAAATGATATTGCGATAAAGAGAATAAACAGAAATTTTGTTTTCATGTCACCATTCAATTTTTAAAAGTGATACTCCCTGTCTTGGCAAGGTTATTTTGTACGTAAGTTTCCTGTTGCCTATTTTTTGTTTAACAGGTTTTCCTTTGATATGCAGTTTGCCTGCAAGCTCCAGTCTTTTTATTTGTTCAGCAGTTGGGTTTTGCGGCGATCCCATTTTCTTCCACACTTCATAGGAGTTGCTGTATTCATTATCGATTCTGTATTCAGTAACAGTTACAACTGTTGCAGGTATTTCATCAACAGTAACCGTAACATCTTCAGCATCGCCCTGTTTATCTTCGTCATGATAATTCCAAAGCATAACTGTTGCAGTGCGTTTGTCTTTTGCTGCAAGTCCGCCAATATCTGTTTGCTTCCGTACACTGCTGTCGGTAAAAGTTTTTAAATCGTACATGCGGTTGCCTGTTACTTCCACTCTTCTTCCTTTCATCATACCAAACATGCGGAACACATTCAGCACAGGTTTATCCACACCGTTAGTAGCAAGGTCACGAAAGCCTGCAAACCATGGCTGGTTCTCAAATTCAAACGACCATGATACAGCACCCATTAAATTGGCTTTGTATTCATCGGCCAGTAAATATTTGCGTGCAAATGTTGCAGCAGTATAACTTGAATACATGGTTCCGTTGCGGTATGCATTTTCAGGATTGGTGCTCATACCACAGGCAGCACATCCTTCCGGATCACTTTCACCTATCACAATCGGAATATTTTTCAATGAAGGAAAAGATGTAACAGTAAGTATGCCGTTACGAATATTACGCATCTGCGTTCCTGCATTCATTACAACAGAACCGTTCACAACACGTGGCTGACCTTTTGCATGAAACAAAACAAGATCAAGTGGTGAACCTGTTTTACCTGTTGCATAATTTGTACCACTAGTGCAGTGAGTAATAAATGCTGAAAGAAATTTTTCGCCACCGCCTGTTGCATCGCAGCCTCCAACTTTTGCTGTTGGCAATGCTTTGCGTACACCATCAACTGCATAATCGTATGTTTTAAAATATTCTTCCTGTGTTCCCTGCCAGTATGTAATGTTGGGTTCATTCCATACTTCCCACCACCAGCTTTCCACTTCTTTTTTTCCGTAACGTTCAATGCAATGTTTTGTCCATTGATAAACCAGCTCTCTCCATTTATTATAATCATTGGGAGGATAACTCCAGCCTGTATAAATTTCTTTGTAGGGATTACCGGGCTTCCAGTAATGCCGGTAAGGTTGTGGATGTGAGGATAATGCTTCCGGCATAAAACCAATCTGCGCCAATGGTTTCATTCCCCGCTGAATATAAGTATCAAAAATACTGTCAACAATTTTCCAGTAGTATACAGGATTTCCATTTGCATCTTCGGTATACACATTGGTTGAACCCCATTTCAATGCAGCAGTTCCATCGCCGGTAGTAAGTAAGTTATGCGTACGTACAAAAACAGGCACAGGACTTAATGCTGCAATTTCCGACAACAGTTTTTTCCCGTCTTTCATGTAAGTATAGTTTGGTTCATCATAACCAAACCATGCCCAGATGGGTTTCATATCGCCGGTTTCTTTCGCTAAATCAACATGTATGTACGGAGATTGTGCAACTGCTGAAGAAAAAATAAAAAATATAAAGACAAGCTTTTTCATTGACGTTTTTTTTAACCGGCATTTTTTCTCTGTAGCAGCACCAGTTGTGTCACTCACTTGTGCGTTCAGTTTTCATAGCAGCATTTATTAATGCATGAGTCTAATTCCCATCCGGCTTGGTGCTGTTAACAAACGAACTCATCGGCCAGTAAAAGTTTTCAACCGGCAAAGGTTTTGCAGCATCGAAGCTGTCAACTTCAGGTCGTATAAATTCTGCCAGTGGTAATTGTTGTTGCCTGATGCTTTGAACAATACATCTTGCCAGTTCATAAGCACCATAAGGATTAAAGTGAGTATTATCTTCCAGTTTAGTTGTCTGTCCTGGAAATGTATTGGCCGGGTAATGCACAAATGCTTTTACAGATTCCTGCGGACCCCAAGCCTCATATAAAACTTTGCTCATGGCATTGAGATCAATCACCGCTACATTTTCTTCTTTCGCTGTTTGCCGAACTGCTTCGGGATAATCGCCCAATGTATTGACGATTTTCCCATTTGCATCAAAATTGCGACGGTTCATTGATGTAACAAGTACTGGGATGCCACCTTTCTTCTTAACTTCAGCAATGTATTGTTTCAATAGTTTTTTGTAAGAAGTGAATGCACCAATGCCCGGCCCTTTTTGTTTCTGATCGTTATGACCAAACTCCATGAATAAATAATCACCTGGTTTCATCAGGCTCAGAATTTTTTCAAGCCGCCTTGCACTTAAAAAAGAATTGAGTGCTTCACCGCTTTCTGCATAATTCGCTACAGCAATTTTTCCGGGCACAAAAAAACGTGGAAGCATTTGTCCCCATGCAGCCCACGGTTCACGGCTCTGATCAACAACAGTTGAATTGCCAGCAAGAAAAATAGTCGTTGCTGTTTTATTGGGAGTTATTTCAACTGCACAAACTTTAGGCATTGAATCGTTAAACTCAATGGTGAGAAAATTATCCCAATGCAGGTATTCGTATTCTCTTGGTTTTAACCGTACAGTCTTTACAATATTTCCTTTCTCATCACGGATTAAACTGTCTCTTACATTTACTGTAAATGTTTCTGTAACAAACTCACCTTTTTTTGTGCGGATATTTTCCAACATCAACCGCCTGCACTCTGCACGTACTGTTGTAGCGGATGTTCCTTTCTTATCACCAAGAATCAGTTTTACATCATAATTTCCATCGGGCAGATTTACCGAAAAATAAAAGGGTTTGGAAGAAGTTATATAATCACCTGTTAATGCATTTCCACCACGGTCAACTGCAGTCAGTTCCGATTCTTTGCTGAATCCATAACCTTTCTCATTGGCAAATTTCGACTCAGGTGTTACACTGATATAGCCTTTTGCTGCACGGCCATTTCCAAAATCAAATTTGAACGATGTGCGTTGTGCATTTACAAATACAACAGATAACATTCCCCAAAAGACTAAACAGCATTTTATTTTCATTGGACATTTAATTTTCATTCATTATTTATTCAAACACCTTCAGCGTAGAAAACGGCTGACGGGGTTTTGTATTTATCACTTCTTAATTAACTGTATCGAACTATCATTCATCCCGAAATTAAACTGTGATACCAGTTGATATATTTCAGCACCTGCAAGCAACACCGGACCATAACCATGTGCAGCATAAACATTCACCGGGCGATGGTAATAAAACATTGGTTCAAACGACATACCTGTACCAACACATGTTCCTTCCACCTGTCCTTCTGCATTTACTTTTGTTGTAACCGCATTCCATGCAAGCATTGCCATTGGTGCATATGTTGCAGCATCAAGCCAACCTTTATTTATTGCATGCGCAATACAATAAGCATAAATAGCAGTAGCTGATGTTTCGAGATAAGAATCTTCCCTGTCTAATAACTGGTGCCAGAAACCTTTTCCGCTTTGATAAGAGGCAAGGCCTTTTACATGTGCTTTGAACTGCTGCAATACAAATGCTCTGCCGGGATGATTTTCAGGAAGCACATCAAGCAATTCTGTTTTTGCTAATAAAGCCCAGCCATTTGCTCTTCCCCACCTGAATTCAGGATGTGTTTCCATACTCTCCACCCAACCGTGCATATAGACGCCTTTTTCTTTATTGAACATGCGCTGCGAAAATTGCTTCACCTGTTTTACTGCATCATCAAAATATTTCTGATCGCCTGTGAGTTTTCCCATCTGCGCAAGTGCAGGTACACCCATGTACATATCATCAAGCCACAATGTATTTTCCTGCGGACGATGACGTGCAAGTGTTCCATCTTTCAAACGGTATTCCTTTTTTGCAACGTAGTTGATGTAGTTATCAATCAACGGGCGGAGATTATTATTCAAACCTGAAGTTTGTGCTTTGATCATTGCTGCACAAACAGCTCCTGCATCATCCAGTGCATGCGGATCGATTGGCTGATTTAAGAAATGCTTTTTCTGAATGTATTCAACACTGAATTTTTCTTTTACAGCAGGAACCCACTCAGCAAGAAAATTAAAACGTGTTGTTACATAATCGGCATATTGTTTATCCTTTGTTACCTGGTAAACCCGTTGCATGGCTGAGTAAGTAACACCCCATTCGTAACTGGTTAAACGAAAATCGCCTGGCTTTACAATTGTGTTTGTATCCAGCTGCGATTTATTGGTTACCACTTCACCTGTTTGCTTGTTGATCATTTGTGCAGGTGTAACTGCATTGAGATAGTTGAACACTTTATCAAGCATCGCTTTTATATTTTCCTTTACCGGAACAGTATAAGGAACCGGGTAGTCGGGTTGCAATGCATGCAAGGGAGCATTGGCATCCGTTTGCTTTTGCTGTGCATGCAGGTTTATAACACCTAAAACTAAAAGACCGGGTAATAAAAAGAATTTCTTCATGTGTTGATTTTTATGGCAGTAATATTTCGATAAAATTAAAACAGCTGGTTATATAAAACGAAAAAGACAGGTAAAATCAGCCTGCCTTTTTCTCACGATTGCTATATAAAGAACTATTCTTATTACCATTTAAAAGGAAGATACCAGTCTTTTGCCATCAGCTTGGCCCTTGCAGCAGAAGCTGCTCCTGATGAAATTCCTGACTTTCTTAATTTATCATACACTTTGTCTGCAATAAAAGAAGGATCATTACGACGTATTGCAACACGCAATAAGTCTGCCCAACGTGTACCTTCAAATGCATTTTCCAAAGCTTCTTCTTTTATTAAACCACTTTCGATACTTAATAAACTATCAGCTACAGGAATATCAACGTTTGGCAAATTAGCTCTGTTGCGGATTCCAATATTCCTGTACCAGTCTGAACGGTAATAAGGTACACCTGAACTTCCACTGTTTCTTGCATCAAAATTAAATGGATAAGGCTCTGACAATGTGTTGTGATAAAGTGTAACATCACTACCCGGTGCCGGGTAAGCCCCGGAAATACCGTTGTTCCAGAAACCCCATGCAAGTCTGTATTTCCCTGCACGGTTTGCAGCTTCTGCAAAACGCAGGTGCAACTGAGTTTCTCTGAAGAGGAACCATTTTCCACTCTTGGTTAACACACTCGCCGGGCTTTGTGTAGCATAGTTAATGTAATTGTACAGGAACTTCATTGCTACTGGCTGACCACCGATTGTCATTGTGCTCAATACACCTCTTGCATCGTAAGGAACCGCTCCACCTTGTGCTGATACTTTTTGTGTTTCGCTTTTCCACAAATCAAACACCTGCTGAGATGGTTGCACAAGATAGCTGCCACCAACAGGAGAAAAGAGTTTAATCAAAGAATTCTCTGGCTGGAATTTACTGTCGAATGGAAGTACCCAAACCCATTCCCTGTCGAATCCTTTTGAACCATAAGCCTGTTCAAACATGATCCGCCATTGGGAATCCCATATTAAAGTAGAAGCATCACCTGCTCTTGAATAAGAAATGTAGTGGTCTATTGCACCATCGCTATCCCATCCAAGTTTATAAAAACTATAATAACGGCCATCTACAACACCTTGTGTACCTGTTTCCATTACCTGCCTGTAATACTCAGCAGCTTTCTGGTAATTATTTTTCCATAAGTAAAGATCACCAAGCAATACTTTCTTATTTACATAAAATTTTTCTGTGGTATAACCATCAACAGAAATATTCAGGTTGGTACCAGTTGGATATACATCTTTGTATGGGAGACTTTCAGTAAAATTAACCAGGCTGTCGAGCAACACATTAAACGGAAGCTTCGGAAAGTTTGCACTGTTCTTTACATCATCCACATTCTTTAATGAACTTGTTACGTAAGGAACCTGTCCGTAATGAATCCCTAACTGCAGGTAAAGAAATGAACGCAACGCACCAATATCTGAATAACGCTGGTTAAATTCTGCTTCTTTCATTTTATTTTCCTTCTTCATTACAAGGAAGTGCTCCAGCACATCATTGCAATTCAGGATTAACTCATAAAATGGTTTGGGACTTGCATATGGATTACTTTCTGTAACAGTATGTGTACTGAGTTGGCGCAGATTTTCATCAGCATTATTGGTTACATCCAGCAGGTCGGCACGAAGTTCATTCAGTACCACATACCTGTCAGCCAGTCCCATAAATTTGCCGTAGATGCCAATTACTGCAGCATCAGCATCATATACGTTCTGGTACATCTGGCTTTCATCAAGCGTATCTTTTGGCTTGATGTCAAATAATTTCTTACAGCCGGTAATACCCGTAATAAAGAGAAGAACAACAGCTGATAAAATTAAATTACGCTTCATCATAAATTTCTTTTTAACTGTTTCAACAGTTTTTATTTATCACAAATTCTTTTTTACAAACCAAACCTGATACCTGCCAATACTGATTTAAACAATGGATCAAGTCCTGTATCAATTCCCTGTGCATATACACTTGTACCTGCACTGAATTCCGGATCATATCCCATATACTTTGTAAATGTGAGCAGGTTGTTACCTGTTACATATACAGAAGCATTTTTCAGGAATTTATCTTTGAAAGGAATTGTATAACTAAGCGATAAGCTGCGCAAACGCAGGTAAGAACCATCTTCAATCCATCTTGTGCTGAAACGATTGTTGCCCATTGGATCACCAAATGTTGCTTTTGGCATTGTGGTTACCTGTCCATCAGTACGCCAGCGGTTTCTTACACTGTTCAACTGGTTTTCAATACCACTTTCCGATTCAAGCCTGTAACGCTGGTAGTTAAACAGGTCATTACCTTTTGAGAAGGTAAACAACGCATCCAGCTGAACACGCTTATATGTAAGTGTTGTACTGAAACTTCCATAGAACTGAGGAGTAGAAATGCCAATGATCTGCATATCTTTTTCATCAATAATGTTATCGTTATTCAGATCCACAAAACGAACATCGCCTGCACCAAAATAACTGTAGGAACCATCAGCATTCTTTTTCTTTAATCCTGCACTTGCAGCTTCACCTGCTGAACTGTAAACACCTTTTGCAATGTAGCCGTAGAAGATACCTGCTGAAGTACCTGACTGAGTTAAAATATTTGCACCGGCAAATTGTGTTTGCAAACTGTTACCGGGTATTGATAATACCCTGTTTTGTACGGATGCTATATTTACACCTGCATCCCATGTCCATTTAGACGCATTGATGAGTCGAACTGTTGCGCCTAACTCCACTCCTGTATTTTCCATACTTCCGCTGTTGGTAAGCACAGTGCTGAAACCGGTTGGAGTTGGAAGGCTTTCGTAAGAAAGCATGTTGTTTGTTTTTGAATGAAATACATCCAGGCTTAATGAAACACGTTCATTCCAGAATGCAACATCGAAACCAAGATTTGCTTTCTTCACTGTTTCCCACTGGATAGCAGGATTAGGAATACCGCTGCGTACCAACCCCTGCATACCTAAGAAGTTTTGAGAAACATAAGTCTGACGGTTGTTATAGTTACCAATATCATCATTACCTGCAATGCTGTAGTTGAAACGAACTTTCAACAAATCAATTTTTGAATCTTCCATGAACCTTTCAGACGACAGAAGCCATGCAGCACCAATTGATGGCATTACTGCAAACTTGTTTCCGTTAATTGAAATTCCATCTTTTGCCTTCTGACCAAAACGTGAAGACCCATCCATTGCAGCATTTACAGTAACAAAGAATTTATCCTTAAATCCGTATTCCGCATTGAAATAAGTATTTAACCAGTTCCACATTCCAATACCACCGCCTGTTGTACGTAAAGCTGTAACACCATTTTGAATACTAACCAGGTCATCAGTTGCTGAGTTATAACCAAGTGCAAAATCCTGTTCAGCTTTGTTTTGCTGGTAACGCAAACCAAGCCTTGATGATAATTTATGATTGCGCTTGATTGTTTTTGAGTATTCAATTCTTGAATCAGAATAAATTGTAAATAAACGTTTCACCTGGTTTCCTAACCTGCTGTCGGCAATTGCATTACTCAACGTATCATCAGCAACACCTTTACGAGGTATGAAGATGTTCTCTCTCACTTTATCGAACACGATACCAAACAGGGTTGATACATTCAGTGATTTCGTTAATTCATATTTAAACTGGTATGAACCAAAGAAACGGTAAGATTTATTGTAAGCCTGCATGTTATTAATAATAGCGGTAGGATTACTTATACCGAGAATGTCTGTTTCTTCAAGGTTTGGAGAGAACACGCCCTTACTGTTTACTTCGTGCGAAGTAAGAAAAGGCGCCTTTGTAAGAGAAAGATAAACCGGGGCAAACTTATCTGCAATACCCTGGTATTTGAGCATTTGCTCATTATAAGTAAATGCAAGACTTCCCACACCGGTGAATTTCTTTGTAAAGTTGAACAATGCATTAAAGCGTGTATTATACCTTGTTAAATCGGTATTCTTAATGATGCCATTGTTTTTTGTATAGCCAACACTTAAAGCATAAGTAGCAATATTATCACCACCGGTTACCTTTAAGAAATAGTTTGTATTAATGCTGTTCTGCAATACTTTATCCTGCCAGTTGGTATTGTTATGATACCTGTAATAATCTTTATTACCCGTTGTATCATCAACCATATAAGGAAGAGATGCAATTGTGCTTGATGAAAGACCTTTGCTTTGCAGCATTTCACCAAGGTAAACCCTGTAATCAGCTGCGTTCATAACAGGAAGAAAATCGGGGCGTTGGTTGATGCCGGCATATACACCAAAGTCAATTGAAGTTGCTTGCTTTTCGGCTCTTGAAGTAGTGATGATGATTGCTCCGTTGGCACCTTTTGTTCCGTAAATGGAAGCTGCATCTTTTACTACAGTTACATTATCAATATCATTTACATGAATTAATGAAAGCGGGTTGGTGTAGTTGTTGGCAATAAGACTTGTGCCGTAATCTTTCGCATCATAGATCATACCATCAACAACAATTAATGGAGCATTGGTTGCATTCAATGAATTATATCCACGCAGGAATAAATTTGCACCGGCACCGGGTGTACCCGATCTCCTGATTACATTCAAACCGGGAACCTGACCTTGTAAGAGTCCGTCAATTGTTTCAATCGGGCGCTTCCAGCTTGAATTAATATTTACACCTGTTGCTGAACCTGTTAAGTTTCGTCTTGCAACTTTACCTGTAGGAAGCACAACCGGCTCCTGGAAAGAATTATTAGATTCAAACAGCAATGAAACACTGAGTTGATTGCGGCCTTTTAAAGCAACCTGCTTGTTTTCATAACCCTCGCCTGTAATAACCACATCGGTATAATAGGAAGGAACTTTCAATGTAAACTTGCCATCATCATCAGTAATTGTTGCAGAGAATTCGCTCACACTTAAACTTATACCTGCAAGTCCTTTTCCTGTTGCTGCATCTTTTACAACGCCGGTAATTCTTTTTACAGAAGAATCAGCCTTGGCAGTTTTAGTCTTTTGGGCAAACACTCCTGCAGAAGCCATCAATGCTAAAACAAGAACGAATCCTTTTGCCAGTTTATGTATGTTCATTTTTGTCATCACAAATATCATTTTAGTAATCGCTGTTTATTATAAGCTAGGTACCAGTTTAATGTAATCACACATCAACGGATTAGTTTCTTTAACTGTTGTGGCAGCAGCCACCAGGTAAATATTATAAACCGGGGAATACTTACTGTTTGTAAATTCACCGATATACACTTCGTTATAGTTCTTTTCTGTAACTGTTGTATATGGAAATGTTGTGGCTGTTGGTAACCCTGGTGCCAGTTTTTGAGTAAACGTTAACGGAACAGCCGGGGGCACAGCTAATATAAAATCGTTCACTGCAACCCAGTAAGCCTTGTATTTAATGGAAGGCACTTCCTCAATGTCATAACGCAGCCAGAAAGATGATACACCATGGTTATAAACCAGCACATCGGTATAATTATTTCCGGTAACGGGATTAAACTTTTCCCTGAAATAAGTATTGCTTCTCCTGTTTACCAGGTAACCGGCATAGTTTTCTCCCTGGATCAGGTATGTTTTGAATTTACTTGCTGGCTGAACATTTAATTTGTTCATGATGTAAACAATACCGTTACTTGTTTTGATTGTTTTTACAATTGCTGATTTTTCAACCGGAAGTTTGGTTCCGAATTTAGATAAAACGGTATCAGGAATTGTTGCAGGATCGTACACTGTATCAACTGCAAAATCTTTCACTACATTCCAGCTTGTTACAAGTGTATTACTGTCGGTAGTGTTTGTAACGTAATAAGGTAAGAATTTTGCTACTTCACTGTCCCATGTTCCATCAGCAAGCATAAACAAAGTATACTGTTTGCTTTCGTTTCTTAAATCATGCACTTTGTTCCAGAACAGGTTGGTATAAATTGAATCGGTTCCGGCTTGGTAAATAGGATCACCAGTTATTGGATTTACACCAGTTACAATTGCATTTGTAACATCATACACATTCCTGAACAACGAAAGCATAAAGTTTTTTTGCTTGGCAGCAGCATTGGAATTGTTGTTTAAAAACTCCCAGCAGTTATCCAAGGCGGGCAGCATATTATCAGTTATCTGCAATAACCCGTTAGATGCATATTGGTTGGCTGTGGTAATATTGGCCAATTCAATTTTTGCACGGAGCATGTTGTTATACTTTCCGCTCAGCATCAGCAAACGTTTTGTAACAGTTACTGAATTGGTGTTACAGAGTTGTGCTGTGATATGATTGCCTACAAACTTTTTCAGTTTGACAGGATCGTTGATCACAGTTGCATCAAGTGTTGCAATAGCGGTATTTGATGGAGCAAATACTGTATAATCTTTTGTAGAAGCAATCACCTGGTCATACCCTGTTTGAGTAAGATATTTTGCAAATGTGCTGAGTTGCGGGTTGCTTTTAATCAACTCCAGCAAATTCTTATTTAAAGACGGATCTGTTACTGAATTATGGTCGTCAGTCGCTTTTGAACAGCTGTTCAGCAATAAGATTGCCAAACAAGCAGCAAAAGAAGAAAACCATTTAAACCTGCTGATCATAACTGTTTTTTTCATTTTGTTTTTGTAAACCTTCTTCATTTTATTACTGGTAAATCAATGTACCATCGGGTCTGAACCTTGGCAATACCTGATCCTGGTCAATCGGAATAAAATGAATCATATCAAGGTTATTATTATTCTGTGTACCGTTGAGTGGCGTAATGCGTACGATCTGTTGTTTTGTAGTTGTAAATTCAATAACACCTACCTGTCGTGCAGCAAAAACGTTAGTGGTATTTTCAGTATACCGTTTCCATCCAATTGCTTCCAGTTCAGCATCTGTACCGGAAGGACGGTTTTCAGTAAAGTTCATGGTACGTTGCATCAATGTTCCATTTACTTCCACCTGGCAAAGCATGTTTGAACTGCTTGATTGTTTTTGTGCCCTGTAACAAACCCAAACTTTATATTTTCCTTTTACAATTGGAGGAGTGCGCAATTCCCACCAGATTGGCCTGTTGGGTAAACCCATTGGCAACATGTTTACATCATTGTTATACGCATAGTTTGTGATTGAACTTGCGCTTGAGTAAACGTATGAGAGTGTATTTGTGCTTGCCAGCGGACCCCAACCCCAGTACTGATCTTTGATTGGATTATCTGCTTCAGTTGCACGTTTAAAATCGTAGTTGGCCTTTTTATAGTAAGCAGGCAACTTTTTAATTTCATCAAAAGAAGATACATCCCAGTAAAGAGCAGTTGGTTTCCTGTATTTTACCATGAAATGAGCTCTTGCATCATGCCATACACCGTTAGTAGCCGCATTATCACTCTTTGTACGGTCGAGTTTCACACCAATTTCCAGCACACCGTTAAACTCATCCTGGTTAATTACTACATCCTGGTCAATTAATTTAACACTGATTACTTCCTGTGGCAGCCACGTTTCATGAGTGGGAGTAGAAATGATATCTCCAAGAAATTTAAGTCCCTGGCTGATATGGTATGCAACATACATATTAAGACTATCGTTTGCCAGTGCAGGATTTCCTGTTTTGCAATATTTTGCTTTCAGTGCAGCATAACTGGTGAAACCACTATCGGCTAAAGCCTGGTTATTTTCAGCCAGTACTGTTATCCAACGTTTTGATGTATCACTGTTTACCACATTCAGCTTATCAAAATATCCTGTTTCTTTCATTGCCTGAACGAAAATGGAATAGTTGCTGTTTGCTTCCAGTTGCTGTGAAATTGTTTTTGTGGCGGGTGTCATCACATTATCAATTACATGAATTATACCGTTACCCACTTTTACATTGGAATTTAAAACAGTTGCCTGGCGGTTAATCTGGTAGCTTGATATGCCTGCTTTATTTACAACAGAAGTAACAAGATATTGACCATACATTGTAATAACCGGCATTTTACCATCAGTAAAAGAACTGGTATATAATGTATCGCCTAAGAGATGCAGGCGAACCATATCTTTTAACACGTTAATATCAGCAGCATCTACAGAGCTTGCACCAATATTTTTCAGGTACGTTGTTACGCCACTGTTTGTAGGAGCAAAGCAGGTGTATGCGCCATATGCATTCAGAAATGCAGCTGTACCTGTACGTTCAAGTATCTGGCGGAACAATGAAAAGGAATCAAGATGTTTATCGAGATACCCAACAATGTTTACGTCGGTTGTAGTGGTTTCAACAATATTGATTTTTTTGCAACCTGGCGTAACCACTGATGCAAGATAAATACTGATGATTCCGGCTATGATAAAGAGTTTTCTTTTCATACACTGCTTTTATTATTTATAAAAGGGGTTTTGTACCAATAATTTGTTTGTTTGCAATTCGTATATATAAATGGGCAGATAATGGCTGTTCTTATCTTTCATTTTTGCCTGGGCCGATTGCTGCATATTGGATGGTGCACTCTGAGCAACCATATTCAGCAAAAGTGAAAGCCGTTCGTAGTTATTACGCTTCGCATTACGCAGTACGTCGAACCAGCGTTTTCCTTCAAAACAAAACTCCCGTTCACGTTCCATTAAAATATATTCCTGGATAAGATATTTATCAGTTGCAGCAGGAGTAAGTGCAGTTGATGCCAGCGCATTGGCTCTTGTGCGGATAGTGTTAATGATATCAATTGCCCCTTGTCCGTTACCTGTTTCATTCAATGCTTCTGCCTTCATCAGCAAAACATCTGCATAACGGTAGAAGAACCAATGAGCATAGCTCTGATCAGCAGTTCGTAAAGATGTTGCAGTTGCACCCATGTATTTCCAGATAGTTTGAGTAGCGGCACGTACAGAAGCACCGTCACCCCTTATATCATAGTTCTTATCGTTAGTATAATCAACAGAGAATACACGATCCATCAAATCTGCCGCAGCAACCCAACGCCTTGAACTTACACTTGAAGAAAATATGCTGTAAAATGGATTTAACCGTTGCAAACTGTACTGCAGTTCAAAAATTCCTTCGTTTGAATTACCATTAAAATACAATGTATTAAACCATGAATCGTTGTAATCATAAATGGGAGGATTAACCGAAGCTCCCCTGATTAAACCAAATTTACCGGAGTTAATTACTTTGTTACATTCAGTGATACATTCGTTGTATTTATCCATCCACAAATACACATCAGCAAGAATGGTATTGATGGTGTAAACTGTAACCCGGCCTTTATCGGAAGCAACATCACCATAAGTTTTTACAGCTTTTGTTTCTGCCAGTTTCAGATCAGCTACAATCTGCATTAAAACCGAATCCTTAGAAGATTTGGGAATCGGGGTAATTTTTTCATCGCTTAATGTTGCATCAAGTTTCATTGGTACATCGCCAAATGTTCTTACAAGATAGAAATACATCAACGCCCTGATTGTAAGTGCTTCGCTCAGGTAATTATCCAGTTGTGCCTGTGTAAATGTATTATCAGTAACAAGTACTTCCGGAGCCTTCTCAATCACTGTATTACAGAAATTGATTGTACGGTAAAACGGACGCCAGTTGGTATTCACATTTGTAGGCTGAATGTTTACATTAATCAATGCAATATCATCAGCACTTGTAGCTGTTGCCGCAGCAATATCATCAGCCCGGCATTCACCCCAGATAAACAGCTGCTCAGACAATGAAGGAACATAAGTTGTGCTTCCGTATGAACCGGAAGAAGATTCCATCATGGAAGAGTAAATACCAATTACTGATGCCTGAACCTGCTCTTTGGTTTTCCAGAATTCTTCTTTAATAATACCATCCTGTGGTTTAAGATCGAGCCACTTTTTGCAACCTGTTAAACCTGCTACCAGGATAATTAAAAAGGAAGTAAGTATAATTAATCTCGTTTTCATGTTTCATTTTTAATATTAAAATCCAGCAACAATACCTATTACAATATTTTTTGATGGTGGTGTCATTGAATAATCATAAGCAACCCTGAACGGATCAGAACCACGGGTAGAAATTTCAGGATCCTGTCCGAGGTAATTGGTAAACGTAAACAGGTTTTCAGCAGTTACATAAAGGCTGAATGTTTTCATCTTCATTTTTTTGAGTGCTTTCTTATCTAAATTATAACGTGCTGTCACTGTTCTGAAACGGATATAAGATGCATCTTCCACATAACGGTCGCTGCCCAGCCAGTTATAACCTGCACCATACAACGCTCTTGGCATATCTGTTACATCACCTTCTTTTCTCCAACGGCGAAGTACTGCTGTACTCTGGTTATCGAAGTAGTACATATTGGTGGTGTTCATCTTGGTTCCGTTCACCACATCATATCCCCAGCGGAAACTGAAGAAAGTTGATACTTTCAGATTTTTCCATGTTACTGAAGGACCAAAACCACCTGACAATTTAGGGTTACTGTTGCCGAGGTAAACCACATCCATATAATTAATATTACCATCATGGTTAACATCTTCATACATGGCATCACCCGGTTGGAAAACATAATCAGTTTGAGGATAATTGAAACGTGTATAAATAATCTGGCCATTAGGTCCGATGATTGGATTTCCCTTCACATCTGATGCAATGGTTGATGCTTTGTCTTTATAAACTCCTTTGTACTTATATCCATAAAATGATCCAAACGGATTATTGATCTGCAGCAAACGGAGATATTCTCCATTCTTTGTAACATCACCTTTCTGGTTTGGATAGAGTTCTGAAATTTCACGGATGATATTCTGGTTGGCAGAAATATTAAAATCAAAACCAACTGTTATTTTTTTAGTTTTTACAGGTTGTGTCCAAACTGCAAGTTCCCATCCCTGGTTATCCATTGTACCAACGTTCATGAACAACGAATTATAACCGGTATAAGATGCAATCTGCAAACCATCGAAGAACATATCATTTGTTCTGTTCTTATAAACTTCAGCATCCAAACGCAATCTTGAATTGAACATACTCAGGTTAAACCCTACGTTTGTTCCTGTTAATGTTTGCCACTTCAGGTTTTTCAATTCCATTCTTGATGGATAAATACCTGCCTGGTCTAAGTATGTATAACCATATGTTGTATACGTATTATAGAACAGGTAATCATAGCGGGGAACTTCACCTGCAATACCATAACTTGCCCTGAAGCTAAGATCATCGAGCTTCTTAAATTTCTTCAGGAATTTTTCATCCGAAGCTCTCCATCTTACAGAAACTGACGGGAAAGTACCATACCTGTAGTTAGGTCCAAATCTTGAGTTACCATCGCCACGGATTGTTGCGTTGATAAGATACCTGTCTTTATATCCATACTGTACACCAATCAATGCACCAACCGAACGGTTTTGAGATGAACCTGATACAGCATTCAGTTCAGCATTTTGCGTACGTGAAGCAATAGAAGGATCCACCAGCAATGAAGACGCTGTATTAGATGTCATCATTTCCTGGTAAATAGCTTTATAATCATTGGTAAGAATGTTCATATACGCCTGAACATTATGATTTTCATTTTTGATATGTGGCGTATAAATCAAACTTGTTTTTGTTCCCACACTAAAAGCATCGATGTCTCCATCATAAGCCCTGTTTACAACGGTTTCAGTGTTGGGACGACCGGTTGCAATTTGCGGAAGGAAGCTGTTGTTTTTTGTATTGTTGATATCGAACTGCACATCAAAAGTAGCTTTCAGTACTTTTTTGATGATGTCGTAATCAATCTGGAAACGGGGAATAATCCTGTCGCCTAATACAGTATACTTTGCTTTATCAGCCATTGCCACAGGATTGTAAATGCGGCTGTATTGTCCCTGTACGTTTGAAGCAGGTGAAAAATAGTTTGTTGTAAGATCTCCTTGTTCATTGTATTCAAACACGCTCTGGTTAGGCATTTTAATGTATGCCATACCACGAATGGTTGATTCGCTGCTTGAAAGATAGTTTCTTGCCTGGTTAGAGTGTGTGTAAGAAAAGCTGGTAAAGAATTTGATTTTTTCTGACACTGTATAGTCGAGATTGATACGTGTGTTTACACGTTGCAATCCTGTACCAATAGTAATACCTTTCTGATCAAAGAAACCTACCGATGCAAAGTATTTTGCTTTTTCACCACCACCGGTTAAACTTACAGTGTGATCCTGTTGATAACCTTGCCGTGAAATAGCTTTAATCCAGTTTGTATTGTTACTGTAATTATTATACCAGTAAGGATCGTTTGGATCATAGTTAAACTCCCTGAAAGTAGTTGTATTCAATGTAGAACCGTTCCTGTTCATATAAGCTTCAGGAATAAGTGTTGAGTACTGATCACCATTTAAGAGCGGAATCGGATCTGGTACAAAGTTCATTGTTCCTTTAAACGAATATGTAATAGAAGGTTTTCCTATACTTCCTCTTTTTGTTGTAATCACCAATACACCGTTTGCTGCTTTAGCACCCCATATAGCTGTTGCTGCCGCATCTTTGAGTACTGTAATTTCTTTAATATCAGAAGGTGAAATATTTAACAACTGTGCATAGCCTTGTTCATCTGCAGTACCAAAGTTGAAATCGCTGGGGATTTCTGTTTCATAAGGCATACCATCCAGAACAATCATTGGAATACCAGTTGAGTTAATGGAAGAAACACCCCTGATACGAATGTTCATTGCAGCACCGGGATCACCACTTGTTGCTGTAATATCCACACCACTCAAACGACCCTGCAATTGCTGATCGATACTTGGTGCTCCCATCTCTTCCATTTCTTTTGCACTGATTCTTGACACAGCTGTGGTAAGATCCTTTTCAGGAATATTCACCATACCATTTGAATGAGATGGCCTTGCCACAACCACCACTTCACCTAAATCGCCTTGTGAATCTTCCAATGAAAGATTAATGGTCGTACGTCCGTTAAGTTTTTGAGTAACTGTTTTATAACCGATGTTGGAAAACGAAATCCTGTTTTTGGGATTTACATTTTTCAACACAAAGTTTCCTTCAATGTCTGTTTGTGTACCACGTACAATACGGTTATCTGCATCCATTTCCGAAACAGAAACACCATGAATTGGCTTGCCGTCTTTGTCCGTAATTTTTCCTTTTACAACTGCTTGTGCATAAGCAGCCAGTCCAACAACTGTAAACAGCATTGTAAAAGAAAACAGTTTCAAAAGTTTATTCCACATATATTTACGTGTTTGGGTCATTTTAATTTGATCTCAGGTAATTATCAATAAGGTGAATGGTGCACCTGTTACTCAGGTTATTGCTTGATGAAACAATTACATTGGCCGACCTGCTCTTCATATCGTTCAGGATAATATTATTCGGCGCTGAATTGTTGACGAAAATGGTAGAAGGATCACCGTTCGAAAACTTGAAGAGTGTTTCAAATGTTCCACTCTCCTGTCCATCGGTAGCAATGTTTTTCTTATTGAGAATATGATAATAAATAAAGTTGGCTACAAGTTCCCTGTCGGCTGCTGTGTAAGTACTTGTTGTAAAGTTGGGCACTTTATTAGGAGCCGTTCCTGTACCCGGAAGTAATCCAGCATTTACTGCTGCAACAATTGCCGCATTATTCGGAACAAAGAAGGTATAGAACGAACCGGAAGCTACAGAAAGGATTTCACCGGTTGTTGTATTGTAAATTGGCGAACCTTTCAGGTATTGCACAAAATAATAGTATTGTGAATTTGTTGCAGAGGTTCCACCTAAGGTCTCAAGATGTTTTCCAATTGTTTTTTCGCTGAACTGGAGCAGGTTATTGATATAATAAACTGTTCCGTTCTTGGTTGTTTTCTTATTTGTTACTGTTGCTGTTGTTCCAGCATCGCCATTACCTGCACATACAACAGTGTTATTATTAAATTTTACAAACTCACCACTGTAAGACATTCCCACACCAGTACCAGCAAGACTTGATATATCTCTTCCAGGAATAACATGCATATTCAGAATACGCTGTAACCGAACAAGACAAGAAGATCCGGTAACATCTGCACCTCCAGTTGGCGGGTGGTAACGCCATTGTTCATTTACATTATTACTAACCGTAGGATCAGCTGTGTAACCAGCAGCATTGAATGTTGCGTTGTCAACAAGGAAAAGCGTATAATTCTGGCGGATGTTTGAAATCTGGTATTTCAGATCAAGGTTCAGCAAACTTGTCATGATTGAATAGTTCGGATCAAGATATGCCTTACCATAAACGCTGCTGAATACGTTTGCTTCCTGCACTTTATTGGTACCATAAAAAATACCATTGCTCAGCACTTTCTTATCAGTGATATCGGTGTTCTTATCAAAACGGGCTTCTTCACCAACTGAACTATAAGTTGAGGCGAATTTTGAAGGCCACACTGCAGTACGCCACATGTGTGCATTAATAAAGTCATAAATCACATTAACTGGCAATGCATCAATACTCGTATAATGCTCAAGCAAAACGGTGTTAATGTAATTTGTAAGTGCTGCATTTTCAGGAACAAACATTGTGTAAGTATCTGCCTGTGCATCATTGTCCTGCAGCTTTAAGAAGTTTTCATTATTGGGGGAGAATGCAAGATTTGAATTATACACTTTCGTGTAAATATCAGCTGCTGCTCCATAAATATTTTTATAGTTAGTTGAAACCGTCTGGTTTAAAACATACTGTACCAGGAAACGGTCAAGTATTTTTTTGAATTCACTGTATTTGGGATTACTGCCGATATATTCATCAATACTTGGCAAAGATGTAATCACTTTATTAATCACATGAATTACACCGTTCTCCGCTGCAATATCTTTTTCAATAACCTTGGCATCTACAATATTAAAGCCTGTATAAGTTGTATTGGGATAAAAATAATTGTAATCGGCTGCTGTTAAACCTTTACCGGTCATAAAACCGGTTTCAAAAATGGGAACATGCTTGTTGTTATTATCTGCATCCACATAATAAACAGATCCGTTATTATTACGGTTCGATGCAATTGCTTTAATAGCAGCACCTGTTATATTTACAGTATTGTAAATGCCAGTATAATTTGCTGTTCTTCTTTTAAACGCAGCATTTTCAATCCAGCCGGTATTGCTTTGGTAATCAGCAATACGCTCCTGCTTAAAGGCATTGTAAACCAGGCAATAGGTTACAATTTTGCGGCAGGTAGCTGAATCAAGTGCATCAGCTCCACTGATATTGTTATCAGCATAATAAACTTTAAATGCAGAATCGTGCGGTGCAAAAAGCGTCCAGTAACCGGCTGCAGAAAGCGTTTCTTTATACCCTGCTTTGTCTATCAATTTCAGCAACTGCGTAAAGTTTCCTTTTGTTTGCAACAATTGATAAATAGGCTGTTCGAGAGTAGCCGGACGGCTGTAATAATCATCGAACTTCTTTTTACATGCAAATAATGATGTTGTGAGTGCAACAATAATGAAGACCTGTTTCATAATCTTATACATATCCCGGAAAATCATTTAATTGTTTCGGAACTTGAATGATGAATCAATACACTGAGATAAGAGAAATTTCGATTGCGGTAGAAGTGAGTGGCAGCTACAATATGTTGTAAATCAAAAGTAATTAAAGGGCAAATGAACACATGTATAGCAATTCGTTTCGGCAAACACATCTGCAATTAATTTCAGTTAAGCAATCAGGTTTTTGGTTCTAAAGGATATAACTTCCTTTAGCGCTACTAAATTAGTGTTAAAGAAATCCGGCTCTGTCCTGTTCTGTCCTGAATGGAAGCACTATTTTACGCAAACGATTGCGTAAATTTTTATTTACACCTGCAAAAAAAGGGCTGTCATTTAAGACAACCCTTTCAAAATCTGATTTAATATCTTTTAATAACCCGGATTTTGCATTGCCTGTTTCTGGTCAGGCGTTAAAGCAAGCCCATTCATTTGAATACCATCAAGGAAAGTTTGAGGTATTGGACGAAGCAAATGACGATCCTGAATATTTGGCGCAGCATCGGGGTTAAATGCTTTTGCACGTGCAACCAATGTTTTGGTGCGGGATAAATCATCCCAGCGTTTGTATTCACCCGCAAGCTCACGTGAACGCTCATTTAAAACAAAGCACAACATGCGGTCGTAGTTGGTTGTATATCCCAGTTTGCTGATTACATACTCATCTCCAACAGGCAAAGTTGCAATATTGGTTACTGCCAAACTTGTTGAAGGCGCTGTGGTAACAGAGATGTTGTTAGATTCGTAGTAAGAGTTTTCGGTGAAGAATGAATTAAGAGCTGCAGATTGAGGTACGGAGCTTGCTGCACCACCACCATCATAATAAGCAGATCTGTCTTCACCATTCTTATACTCGCCCCTTGTTCTCACTGCATTAATGTAAGGAAGTGCATCATTATAACTTCCAACACCCATATTCGCCTGGCGGATTTTAGCCTCAGCTGCTATTAAATAAGTTTCAGCTGAACGTGCAAGTGTAATATCTCTCAAACCTCTTACATCATTAAAACCACCACTACGTGAGCCATCCATAAATTTGCTGAGCGATGGGAATCTTACATCAGCAAATAGTGCTCCATCAGTAGTTCTGCCATTGGGGAATGCCACATAAACATTAGGAATGGTTTTACCTGTCTTGTTGTAAACAACCACATCATTTAATTTATAGTTGGCAAAACGTGTATCGCCGGGCTGATTAATTACATACATAATACCAAGATCGCCTGCAGCATAATAAGCACCAGATGGTTTGTTCAGGCGGCTTTTTGTACGGTAACTTTTCCAGAACCTTGAATCATTTACCAGGTCATATATTCTGTAAATAAAGTACGTCGTTGCAAGACGACTGAATGGACGGTCGCCTGTAAGATCACGCTGCATTTGCGGTAAATCATCATAACGTGAAATATAATACAGGTGCTGTGTGTTTGAACCGCTGGCAGATGCATCAAGTGTAAACTGAGCAGATAAAATGACTTCACTCAATTTTTCATTTGCACCATCAACTGCTGTGTATTTCCACAAATCACCATAGTTAGGAGCCAAAGGATGATTAGCAATTACAGCATCGCACAAAGGACCAATTGCAGCAAGGTCTGCAGCTTTTGTTGATGAGTTCCATGAATCATTGATTTCACTTGAACGGAACAGGTACGCCTTTGCTAAATAATGAGCCGCAGCATCCTTTGTTATTTTAGCCGGGCCTCCAGTATTTCCTAAAAGATTATATGCCTGTGTAAAATCATTGATGATTTGTGCGCATACATCTTTTGGTGTTGCACGTGTAAACTCCAGTTCAACTCCGTTGCTTGGAGTAGTTTTTAAAGGAACAGCACCGTACTGACTTACCAGTCTTAAATAATTGTAAGCACGGAAAAAATAGCCTTCGCCAAGAGCAGTTTTCTTAATAGCATCTGCAGTTGATGTACTTGCTGTTGCATTCTGAATAATCAGGTTTGCATAACCAATTCCGATATACAAATTATCCCACTGTGCATTTGCTGTAACAGTGTTGCTGTTTACAGCAGTAACAATTGATGCGAGGCCATTGCTGTACGCATTAAACATGCCGTTGGAGTTATCACCCCCTACACGAAACTCATCTGTTCCATAGTTCATGTAAGAAAATGCATGCTCTCCATTAAATGGCGTATTGAACACCTGGTAATAAGTACCATTCACCAATGATAAAATACCAGCATCTGTTTTGTAAAAATCGATACCTCTTGCAGTAGTGAGGTTCTCATCTAAAAATGTTTTTTTGCAGGAAGCAAAAACCATTACAGATGCAACGACTGCTATAGTGATTAAAAATTTATTATTCTTCATACTTAAGTTTTTAGTTGTTTTTAAAATCCGGCATTGATGCCAAACGTAATACCACGGTTATAAATTGAACTTACAACGTCCATATCCATAAACTTGATTTTAGACATGAGCATACCGGGATTTGCAGCCTGCACATAAATTCTTAAGCTGGACATGTTTAATGATTTTAATGCTTTAGCTCCCAGGTTATAAGAAGCGGAGATATTTCTTATTTTTATAAATGAAGCATTCATGTAACCAAGTGATGCTGTATAAGGATCACCGGTTGCAGTTGTGTAGATTGGTTTCTGGTATTCTGAATTCTGGTTGTTCTCAGTATAATAATCAATCTTACGCTGCATTGAACGACCTACCTGTGCTTCGCCACCTGTTGAATACATGTACTTTAAACGGGCATATAAGAAAATGGAAAGTTCAAAGTTTTTGTATGCAAATGTATTTGTCATACCAAGTACCCAGCGTGGTCTTGTATAACCAATTATTGTACGGTCGTTGTTAAAATCAATTTTGTTATCACCGTTCTGATCTACAGGTCTAACGTTACCGGCAGAGAAAGTATTACCGTTTGCATTAAACAATTTGTAAGTTGAAGAATCGGATGAATGCCAGATACCATTTGCCTTCACACCATAGATCACACCAATTGGCTGACCAATGAACCAGTTATTATTAATATCATCCTGTTTTCCGTTTGATAAAGAAACAATCCTTTCTTTTTGCCATGCAGCATTAAAATTGGTTGTCCATTGGAATACCTTGTTATTAATGTTCACTGAATTCAGATTAATTTCAAGCCCTTTGTTCGCTGTTTGACCAATGTTCTGGTAAGTAGAACTGAAACCTGTAACAGTTGGAATACTACGTGCCATCAAAAGGTCTTTTGTTTCAGATGTGTACACATCAATTGAACCAGACAATCTTCTGTTAAACACAGAGAAATCAATACCAAGGTTATACTGTGTTGTTTTTTCCCATCCCAGATCCTGGTTTGCCAGGATCGAAGAAGGCAACGAACCAGCAGTGATTGTGCTGATAAAAGGATAGAATAACGGGCTTGTAGCACCTTTAGTTGCATACGCATCAATTGCTGAGTTACCAGTAACACCAGCACCTACACGCAGCTTCAAATCATTTAACCAGTTTAAACCTTTCATGAAAGATTCATGATTAACACGCCATGCCAAAGCAGCACTTGGGAAGTTTGACCATTTTTTTCCTGGTGCAAGCATTGAAGCACCATCTCTTCTTATTGAAACAGTTACTAAATACCTATCATCAAAGCCATAGTTTACACGGGCCATATAGCTTTGAAGTTGCTTCTGTGTCAAAGACGAACTATAATCTGTTATATTGGTTGCAGGAATATTTGTTTTTGTTAACGCATTCCATTTCTGACTCGCAAAAGGAATATTGTTTGCAGCGAACACACTTCCTTCTGTATTGTATTGTGTAGCACTTTGCAACAGTGTAACACCAATAGTGTGTTTGCGAATTGTATTATCGTAGTACAACAGGTTATCAATTGTATAAGACCCTGTTTGGCTCTTTTGCAGACTAGCAGCGTTGATACCACTACTTGCAGCTGAGTTACCATCAATGTACATTCCATCACGATACAAAGAAAAATCAGGACCAAAATTCATACGGTATTTAAATCCTTTCAGGTAGCTGTGAATTGCACCAAGATTAACCTGTGTAAAAAAACTTCCAAATGCACGAAGCGTTACACGCTGATCCTGTGTGTATTTATTTTCATCCACAACAGTTTTAAAGGCAACGTCGCCACCGGGATAAATAATTCTGTTACCGGCAGAATCGTAAGGCACAGCATAAGTAAATAATCTTCTTGCAGATTCAATAACCGTATTAGCAGGAGAACCAACAAAAGCACCGGCTGCAATGTTTGACTGACCGTATTCCTGTATACCGTAACTGAAATTAAGACTACCGCCCATTGAAAACCAGTTGGTGGCCTGGATGTCAACGCTGGCTTTACTTGTATATCTTGTATACATCTGGCCAATTGAAGTCCCCCTGTTATTCAGGTAACCAAAAGAACCGTAGGCTTTGATTTTGTTACTACCGCCGCTTACGCTGATTGTATGATCTGAAGTAATTCCTTTTTGTGTAACCATACCCAGCCAATCGGTTGTAGTAACTTTGGAACCATCCCATGTACCTGAAGCCCATCCTTTGTTTATGTTTGCCCAGGCAAAAGGATCACTTGTTGCAAGAAATATATTTTTATCATTTGCAACAGTTGGAGCATCGCCTCTTGGGAAAACAGCAGGATTAGAATAATAATATGCCCAGCGCCTGAACTCAATATATTCAGCCGCATTCATCATTGGCGATAAGTTAACTTGGTTTTCAGTTGTAACAGAACTGTTCAGGGTTAATTGTGTTTTACCTGATTTACCTTGTTTTGTTGTAACAATTACAACACCATTTGCACCTCTTGAGCCAAAGATCGCAGTGGCAGATGCATCTTTTAATACATCAATCGATTCAATATCATTTGGGTTGAGATACTCAATACCACCTGTTGTTAATGGAATTCCATCCACAACATAAAGAGGTGTGTTGGATGCAGTTAATGAACGAAGACCACGGATATTAATCGTTCCAATCTGGCCGGGGCGTTCATTGGAAGTAATATCCACACCGGCAATTTTACCTTGCATAGCCTGCAATGCATTATTCACCGGACGTGAACGTATCTCATTCTGGCCAATGCCGGAAACAGATCCCGTTACATCTTTCTTTTTTACTGTTCCGTAACCAATTACAACCACATCCTGTAAGTTGGATGCGCCTGAAACAAGGCTTACATTAATTGAAGTTTGATTTCCTACAGTTATTTCCTGGTCGGCAAATCCAACAAACGAAAACACCAAAACAGATTTTACTGAAGGAACAGATATTTGAAACTTTCCATCAGCATCTGTAGATGTTCCTGTAGTTGTGCCTTTTATCTGCACGGTTACACCGGCTAAGGCTTTTCCCGATTCATCGGAAACCTTACCTGAGACTTTAATGTTGTTTTGAGAATAACTGTGTGTAATACATAACAGTGTAAACACTGTTATTGCGCAGGTGCGCAATAATTTCATTTTACTCATATAGCAGCAATTGTTGTTAAGAAAATAAAAATAAAAAACAGGGTATGAATATCTGTCCTGCTCTATCCTGACAAACCACATATCCTACCGGATTGACCTGATAATCATGAAATAACGATAGTTTTACACACAGAAAATGAAACAGACATCTTATACACATAAAACGATTTTTTTGCTTGCGCTCACATTCTGTTGCATCGGCAACGTGTTTACGCAAACTATCTCCATTTCAGGAAAATGGAACTTTGCTATTGATTATAACAATAAAGGCATTGAAGAAAAATAGTTCAGCAAAAAACTTACTGACCAGGTTTCTCTTCCCGGTTCAATGGCAGAGAATCACAAAGGTGATGACGTAACACTTCAAACAAAATGGACAGCGAGTATTTACGACAGTTCTTTTTTCTTCCGTCCGTTATTAGCCAAATACAGAACTGCTGATAATTTAAAAATTCCATTCTGGCTTACTCCTTCAAAATATTATGTTGGTGTTGCATGGTACCAGAAAGAAATAACAATTCCTGCAGGTTGGGAAAACAAAACAGTTCAACTCTATCTTGAACGTGTACACATTCAATCGACTGTTTGGGTTGATAATAAAAAAGCCGGCAGTTGTAATTCTTTATCTGCGCCGCATGAATTTCTTCTGAAAGGATTGACTGCAGGAAAGCATATTATTACGATCAGGATTGATAACAGTATTAAAGAGGTGAATGTTGGCCCCGACTCTCACAGTGTAGCCGATCATACGCAAGGCAACTGGAATGGCATTATTGGAAAACTGCTTTTGAAAGCGCTCACACCTGTTTATTGTAAAGATGTTCAGATTTACCCCGATATTAAAAACAAACAAGCTCTTGTAAAATTTCAGCTGATTAATTTTTCAGCTGCCGGTCAAACAACAACAATTCAACTCGCAGCAAAAAGTTTTAACAGCAGCAAACAACATCAAACAAAAATTATTACGCAAAATCTTCTCGTTAAAGCAAATGATTCATCTGTTGTTGAAATGATTTTACCAATGGGTAATAATTTCCTGCTTTGGGATGAGTTTGATCCTGCACTTTATCATCTTAATGCAACCATTTCTGCAAATGGAAAACAGCAATCCATCAGCAAACAATTCGGCATGCGTTCATTTGGAATTGAAGGAACACATTTCACCATCAATGGTCGTCCGGTTTTTTTAAGAGGCGATTTAAACAACTGCGAATTTCCATTAACCGGTTACCCATCGACAAATGAAAAAGACTGGATCAGGATATTTACAATTGCAAAAGCTCATGGATTAAATCATATGCGCTTTCACTCCTGGTGCCCACCCGAAGCTGCATTTATTGCTGCCGATAAAACAGGATTTTATTTACAGCCTGAGGCTCCTACATGGCCTAACCACGGAACATCACTTGGCGACGGCCGTTTTATTGATCAATACATTTATGATGAAACAAACCGCATGGCAACATACTATGGCAATTATGCATCGTTCTGTATGCTTGCAGCGGGAAATGAACCTGCGGGAAAAAACCAGGCTGCATACTTAACTGAGTTTATTCATTACTGGAAAGAAAAAGATCAGCGTCGTGTTTACACAGGCGCATCAGTTGCCATGAGCTGGCCATTGGTTCCTGCTAATGATTACATGATTAAATCTGGCTCAAGAGGTTTGCGTTGGAATACAACACAACCTGAAATTGATTCAGATTATTATGCGGCTATCAAAAATTTCACCATGCCTTATGTTACACATGAAATGGGGCAATGGTGTGTTTATCCAGACTTTGATGAAATAAAAAAATACACTGGTGTTTACAAAGCAAAAAACTTTGAACTGTTTCGTGATGAACTGGCTGCACATGGCATGCAGAAGCAGGCAAAAGATTTTATGATGGCTTCAGGCAAACTGCAGGCGTTGTGTTACAAATCTGAAATTGAAAAAAATCTTTTAACAAACGGATTGGGTGGTTTTCAATTATTAGGCCTGCAGGACTTCCCCGGGCAAGGAACTGCACTGGTTGGATTACTGGATGTATTCTGGGACAGTAAGCCTTATTTTTCTGCAGCACAGTTCAGGCAATTCTGCAACAGTACTGTTCCGTTAATCCGGATGAAGAAATTTGTTTTCAGCAATAATGAAATACTCGAAGCTAAAGCAGAGGTTTTTCATTTCGGCAACAAAGCTCTTAACAACGCTATTATTGAATGGAGTATTACTGATGAACAAAATCATGTAATTAAAAAAGAACAGCTTCCTGCAAAAACATTCAGTGTTGGATCAACACAGTCAGCAGGTGAAATAAAATTTGCATTAAATCAATTCAGCAAAGCAGGTCAATACAAACTGAAGCTGAGCATACTGAATACTGATTTTTCAAACGAATGGAACTTCTGGGTTTTTCCCTCAAAAAATGAACAGATAAATACTGGCGAAATTTACTCCTGTACAACATTAGACAAACAGGCAGAAGATGTTTTACAAAGAGGTGGCAAAGTATTTCTGCATGCGTTTGGCAACATTGTAAAAGGAAAAGAAATCATTATGAACTTCACGCCGGTTTTCTGGAATACATCATGGTTTAAAATGCGTCCGCCACATGTAACTGGAATGCTCATACAAAATCATCACCCGATATTTGAAGAGTTCCCAACATCGTACTATAGCGATTACCAGTGGTGGAGTATTGTACATAATGCGCAGGTCATGCACCTGGAAGATTTTCCAAAAGGCTTCACTCCTCTTGCGCAGCCAATTGACACATGGTTTATGAACCGCAAACTCGGATTGATCTTTGAAGCAAAAGCAGGCAATGGAAAAATTGTTGTTACTAGTGCAGATATTTCTGATACTTCATCTTATCCTGCAACAAAACAATTGTACAGGAGTATCATCAATTATATGTTGTCGGATAAGTTTAATCCAAAAGATAAAATAGGAATTGACCTCATTAAAGACCTGTTCATTTCTCCATCAAAAGAAACATGGGACAGTTTTACAAAAGATAATCCCGATGAATTAAAACCAATTAAAAACCTGCAACATTAATGAAAACATATTTATTGATTGGATTTCTGTTTGCAATCAACATTTGCAATGCACAAAACACAAATGTATATTTTGCTGATGCATCAAAAGGAAATCCTGCCATCATCAGCGGACATTTAAAATTCGGAACAAACTATAATCAAAAAGGTGATACACTTTCTGCCAACAGTCTTTATTTCATAAAAAACAACCAACCCTGGTTTCCTGTAATGGGAGAATTTCATTTTTCCCGCTTTCCAAAATCACAATGGGAAGAAGCTATTCTTAAAATGAAAGCTGCAGGCATCACTGTAATTGCAACCTATGTGTTCTGGATTCATCATGAAGAAACAGAAGGCAACTGGAACTGGCAAAACAATAATGACCTGCACTACTTTGCTTCGCTTTGTAAAAAGCACAACGTGTTTTTGTTTTTACGTATCGGGCCATGGTGCCACGGCGAAGTAAGGAATGGCGGCTTCCCCGATTGGCTTCTCACAAAAACCAAAACAAGAAGAAATGATTCAACCTACCTGCATTTTGTTTCTTTATTGTACAAACAGATTCATGAACAGGTAAAAGATTTTTATTTTAAAAACAACGGAACAATCATCGGTACTCAAATTGAAAATGAATTTCGTTTTAACAATGCATCAGGGTTAGCACATATGCTTACGCTGAAAAAGCTTGCAGTTGATGCAGGCATCGATCTGCCTTACTACACAGCAACAGGATGGCCGGGCAGTGATTTAAAACAAAAAGAATTAATTCCTGTGTGGGGTGCTTACCCTGAAGCTCCGTGGGACAAGCGCACAACTGAATTACCATTATCAGATAATTACAGGTTTGATTCATTAAGAAATGATTTCACGATTGGTAATGATCTTGTGAGCTATTCAAAAAATGACACAGCGAATTTCAAAGGATATTTATATCCTTATGCAACGGCTGAAATGGGAGGAGGCAACCAAATCACTTATCATCGTCGTCCGGTTATCAGTTCAGATGATGTGACCGCTCTTGCTTATGTAAAAACAGGTTCCGGTGCAAACCTCATGGGTTATTACATGTTTCATGGAGGAATAAATCCATTAGGGAAACGTTCAACCATGCAGGAAAGTAAAGCCACAAAATACCCGAATGATTACACAATCATGAATTATGATTTTCAATCGCCGCTTGGTCAGTGGGGACAGGTACAATCATCCTATCGTTCATTCAAGCGCTTTCATTTGTTTTTGGATGATTTTGGAAATCAACTTGCTCCAACAGCATCTTTCTTTCCGGATACAAAACCAACAGGCAATGCTGATTCATCAACTTTACGTTGGGCAGTGCGTTCAAATGGCAACAGTGGTTTTGTGTTTGTGAGTAACTTCCAGCGAAACCTTTCCATGCAATCGTTCAGCAATGTACAATTCACGGTAAAGCTGAAAAATGAAACAATAAAATTCCCGGCAGAACCAATCAACATAAACAAAGATCTGCAGGCAATTTTCCCTTTCAATCTTAAACTTGAAGATGTAGAATTAAATTATGCAACCGTTCAGCCATTATGCATTTTACATAACAGCATTACTACGTTTGTATTTTTTGCGCATGAAGGAATTAAGCCGGAGTATGTGTTTGATGCAACTGATATTGCAGGCATCAGCGGTTCATCAAAAGCAATTGTTACAAAAAAAGAAAACAAGTTTATTGTTACAGTGCAACAGCCAGGTATCGATTGCATGATTGAAATAAAAAAGAAAGATGGAAGAAAAGTTCAGCTGATAACTATTACCGAAGATGATGCGCTGAATGCATGGAAAACCAGCATCAGCAAACAAGACTATCTTTTTATTACAACATCTGAATGTTCGTTTGACGGGAATACTGTAATCCTTGGAAATGTATCCGCCAATAAATTTTCACTGCAGGTTTATCCTGCAACTGCAGGACTCAGTTTTTCAGCCGGTACAAAAATGAAGTACAACGCAAAAAACAATATTGCATCCTACGAACTTTCAGTTCCGGAAATAAAATGGACAACTGTTCTGAAAAAAGTAAATGAAGAAAAATTTCAGCCGGCTATTATTCCCGATACAATTAAATCAATGCCACTTTATGAAGTGGCGCCAAAGAAAATTCCGGGAGCGAAATACTGGAGAGTGAGTATACCATCTTCTCTTCCTGCACATGTTAAAAACGCATTTTTACAAATTGAATATACCGGCGATACACAAGCTGCCTATCTCGATTCAACAATTATAGCTGATGATTTTTATTATGGCCTGCCCTTTACAATTGGTCTGCGGCAATTCATTAATAAAAGCAAAGCGCATGAATTATTATTACTGATCACCCCATACACCGGTGCAATGCCTGTTTACTGGCAGAAAGAAATAAGGGAAAAAGTAGTGGTGAATAGAGAACCTGCTGTTCAATCTGTAAAACTGGTTCCTTATTACGAAATAAAAGCAGTAAAAAAGTAATCGTATTTGTTCAGGATGCAGCAGGATGCACCCGATTCATTTATTCATTAACATTGGCAATTATTAGCTAAATATTGCTGCTGTTATGAAAAAAATAATTTATTTCTTTTTATTCGTTTCATTAAGTGTAACTGCTTCGTCGCAAAAAATTCCTTCAAAGAAAAAAATCATTCAAACACTCCGGCTCACGAACCAGTATTTCATGAACAAGTGGCCCGATGCCGGTAAAACTATCTTTACCAATATTGAACGTCCAAGCAATATCTGGACAAGAGCTGTGTATTACGAAGGATTAATGTCGCTTTATGCAGTTGACAAACAACAGGCTTATTATGATTATGCATTGCAATGGGGCGAAAAACATAAATGGGGTTTGCGTGGCGGCATTAAAACAAGAAATGCCGATAACCAATGCTGCGGTCAAACCTATATTGATCTTTACCTCATTGACAACAAACAGCATCCTGAAAGAGTAAGAGATATTAAAGCTTCGATTGATTCAATGATGATCACATCTAAAATTGATGACTGGAGCTGGATTGATGCATTGCAGATGGGAATGCCCGTGTTTGTAAAGCTGGGCAATTTGTATAACGATACTTCATACTTCAGGAGAATGTATGAAATGTATGCCTTCACGAAATACAAACACGGAGGCAACGGCTTATTTAATCAAACTGAAAAATTATGGTGGAGAGATAAAGATTTTGTTCCTCCATACAAAGAACCTAACGGCGATGATTGTTACTGGAGCCGTGGAAATGGTTGGGTTGTTGCAGCACTTGCCAAAACACTGGAAGCATTGCCAAAAACTGATCCGCATTACAATGAATATCTCGAAGACTTTAAAGGAATGTGTGCAGCTTTACTTCCATTGCAAAGAGCCGATGGATACTGGAATGTCAGTTTAAACGATCCGAATCATTTTGGAGGCAAAGAAGTTTCAGGCACTTCATTGTTTATTTATGGTTTTGCATGGGGAATTAACCATGGCATCCTCGATAAAAAAACATACAAGCCTGCTATTGCCAAAGCATGGAACGCCATGAGCAAAGAAGCCGTTCATCCCGATGGTAAGCTTGGTTTTGTACAAGGCACAGGCAAAGAACCAAAAGATGGTCAGCCTGTTAATTACGACAGCACACCGGATTTTGAAGATTATGGTTTGGGTTGTTTCCTGCTTGCAGGTTCTGAAATTTATAAGATGAAGTAAAGTTGTATGGCACGAATTACACGAATAACTGAAGATGATTAATGATAATAATCGTGTACCAGCTTCTAAAACATTTACCTCTAACAATTTTAAGATGAAACGATTTTTGCTTGCTGCATTTTTATTTTTTGCTGCAACCAATTTACAAGCACAGAGAACAAAATATAATTTCAACCCGGGATGGAAAGTATTTGTTGGTGATGATTCACAGGCGTCGGCTGCAAACTATGATGATTCAAAATGGAAAAACATTACACTTCCATGGGCATGGAATGAAGATGATGCATTTAAAAAAGATATTGCTGATCTCTCTACAGGCATTGCATGGTACCGTAAACGTTTTAAACTTCCTGCATCATCAAAAGACCAAAAAGTATTTATCGAGTTTGAAGGTGTACGCCAGGCTGCAGAAATATTTATTAATGGACAGCGTGTTGGTCTGCATGAAAATGGTGTGATGGCTTTTGGATTCGACATCACATCATTGCTGAAATATGGAAATGAGGAAAACATTATTTCTGTACGAACAGATAACAGCTGGGAATACAAAGAGCAATCAACAAAAACAAAATTCCAGTGGATCGACAGAAACTTCAATGCCAATTACGGAGGCATCTGTAAAAATGTGTTTCTTCACCTCACAGGAAAACTCTATCAAACATTACCACTGTTCAGCACATTGGGAACAACAGGTACTTATATCTATGCGAAGGAATTTAACATTAAAGAAAAAACTGCTGTTATAACTACTGAAGCTGAAGTAAAAAATGAAACAGGCAAATCGCAGACTGTAAGTTGTAAAGTAACCGTGAAAGGTATGAGCGGTAAAGTCATCAATCAATTTCTTTCTTCAGCGATACTGCTTCAGCCAAACGAAACAAAAACGATCACAGCATCATCACTCACAAAAAATCTAAACTTCTGGAGCTGGGGCTATGGCTATTTGTATGATGTTGAAACTGCTTTGATCGTTAACAACAGCATAGCAGATGTTGTAACCACGAAAACAGGTTTCCGTAAAACGGAATTTAAAAACGGAATGATTTACCTGAACGATCGTGTTATACAGGTGCATGGTTATGCTCAGCGCACATCCAACGAATGGCCGGCCATTGGCATGAGTGTGCCTGCATGGTTAAGTGATTACAGCAACAATCTCATTATCGAAAGCAATGGCAATCTTGTACGCTGGATGCACATCACCCCATGGAAACAGGATGTTGAAAGTTGCGACCGTGTTGGTTTAATGCAGGCAATGCCCGCAGGTGATGCAGAAAAAGATGTGGAAGGAACAAGATGGACACAGCGCACTTCAGTTATGCGTGATGCCATTATCTACAACAGGAATAATCCCAGCATTATTTTTTACGAATGCGGAAATGAAAGCATCAGCGAAGCACACATGAAGGAGATGAAAGATATCCGTGATAAATATGATCCTTATGGAGGCAGGGCAATCGGCAGCCGTGAAATGCTCGACAGTAAAATTGCAGAGTATGGCGGTGAAATGCTTTACATCAACAAAAGTGCTCACATTCCAATGTGGGCGATGGAATATTCAAGAGATGAAGGCCTGCGTAAATACTGGGATGATTATTCACCTCCTTATCATAAAGATGGTGATGGTCCATTGTACAAAGGTGAGTCAGCAAAAATTTATAACCGCAACCAGGAATCACACGCCATTGAAAATATTGTGCGTTGGTACGATTACTGGAAGGAACGTCCCGGCACCGGCACTCGTGTAAGTTCGGGAGGTGTGAACATTGTTTTTTCAGAAACAAACACACATCACCGTGGTGCAGAAAATTTCCGCCGTAGTGGTGAAGTGGATGCGTTAAGAATTAAAAAAGAAAACTATTATGTACACCAGGTGATGTGGAACGGATGGGTTGATGTGGAGAAACCGGGTATTCATATTATTGGTCATTGGAATTACAGCGATACAACTGTTAAGAATATGTATGTTGTTTCAACTGCTGATAAAGTGGAGCTGTTTGTAAATGATCAGTCGCTGGGTTTTGGTGAACAGAGCAGCCGTTTTCTATACACGTTCAAAAATATTCATTGGAAGAAAGGAACCATCAAAGCAATTGGATATGATGCAGCAGGTAAACAAATCTGCAGCGCACAAAAATCAACTGCAGGTGAACCCGTTGCCTTGCGTTTGACATCCATTACAAATCCAAAAGGAATGCAGGCCGATGGTCATGATCTTTCATTGGTTGAAGTGGAAGTGGTTGATGCCAATGGAAACCGTTGTCCTGTTGCAATGAACATAATTCATTTTAAACTGGATGGCGAAGCGGAATGGAGAGGTGGAATGGCACAGGGACCCAACAATTATATTTTATCGAAAGACCTTCCTGTAGAATGCGGCGTAAACCGTGTGCTGATCCGTTCAACTACAAAAGCAGGATTGATTACATTAACAGCAACCGCTGATGGATTAAAACCTGCTGAGTTAAAATTGCAGACAACTGCTGTTGTTGTTGAAAATGGATTGAGCAAACAATTACCATCTGCAGGATTAACAGGCAAACTTGATCGTGGGCCAACCCCGCTTACTCCTTCATTCTCCAAAACAAGAAATGCATTAACGATTGTAAAAGCAACAGCAGGCGCTCACAGCGACAGTGCATTTGCAAGCTTTGATGATAATGAGCTGAGCGATTGGTACAACGATGGTCAGTTATCAACTGCATGGATTGAATATGAATTAGACAAGCCTTCATTAATAAGCGAAGTAAACCTGAAGCTGAATAATTTCCGCAGTCGCTCCTATCCTATCCGTATCCTGGTTGATGGAAAGGAAGTGTTTGCAGGCAATACGTCAACAAGTCTTGGCTACTGCAACATTATCTGCAAAAAAACAACCGGGCAGAAAGTGAGAATTGAATTGATAAAATCAAGTAATTTAACAGGCGAAACTTCCACTGAAGTGTCGGGTAAAAAATTAGATGATGGAGTAACCCGCAACGATGCAAACAGCAAAGGCCGATTCAGTGTGATAGAAGTGGAAATTTATGAACCGCTGAAATAAACAACACAAGATCAAATGATATTTATAATAGCCGGCTCTGAAAAGTACCGGCTATTATTCTAACTATATGAAATGAATCCTGAAAATTATTACATGAAAAAATATTGGTTACCTGTTGTTTTACTTTTATTGTTCAGCACATTTGTATCCGCACAAAAAATACAATACAGCCATGGCTCTATAAAAACGCCGGGCAAAGGTTATGTGCGGCTGGTGGCTAATATAAACGGGCTTCATCACCTGCTTTATTTTCCTCCCGAAAGCAAACCGGTGATTTCAGTTTTTGATGCACAGCTTCAATTGCAGGCAAAAACAGAAATTAATTTTAACATCCCGCAGGAATGCGACATAAAACTTCTGCAGTTTAAAGATTATTATCTGTTGTATGCCCACCCCGACTACAGCACAAAACATTTGCTGATAAAAATATTCAGCAACGGTTCGCAGGCAGATGTTTCCACGATCATAAACAATCCGGCCGATTCAGCATGGAATAAAAGCACAACTCCATTCCAGTTGTTTAATATTAACGATAGTCTTTTTGTCGTAACAAATACTTATTACCCTTTGCTGAAAAAAATAAAAACAATCATTGCAAAGATTAATCCTTGGTCAAATTCAACAATTGCTGCCAGTGCCATATTCCCGATTGACCTGGAAAGCGAATACCTGAAGGAAATGACTTTATATGATGATAACCTGTTTATTTTAAAAACCGGGAAAGACAAGCAGCACAACAACATTTTAACGCTGACAAAATTTGAACTGTCTTCCGGGTTATCGTATACCAAGCAATTTGAAAGCGGGAAGTATGTTTTCCTGAAACCTGCTGTAAGATATAACAAGGCGGACTCAGGTATTTTTGTTTACTCGCCGTTGATAGCACCGCTGGGATATAGCGGAAAAAGTTCATCCTTGTTTATGGTATCATTAAACAGCAAATTAAAAGAAACAACACCCATTCAGATATTGCCCAACGTTTTGCGTACCAGTACAGCTGCATCTTTCATTGTCGAAAAAAACAAGTCATACGGATGGGTATGTTTTTCTGTTAACCAAAACAATAACGTAAGCGATAATTATTTGGATTTTTATATCAGGATCAACGGATACCCGAATGCTTATAATACATCTGCTTACTATTTAAATACGCTTAGCAGCAACTTCTTAACTCAGGGTCAAAATTTTGCCACATCTGTACTTATGACGGTTTTAAACAAACGTCTTGAAAAAGCAACAGACAGCATTGTAGAAAACAAAGGAAAGTATTATAAAATGCAGCCATCACCTTATGCAAACTTTATTTACCGGGATATCCCTTACCTGCTGCTGGTACAGGGTCATTCAAAAAAAGTAAATAGTTTGGTATTGATTTCACCCAATGAAAGAGATGAACTGGAAACGGTTTCGCTTCGTGTGTACGACAAGTATAACTTTGTACTTTCCCTGTTAAAAACAGCAGACAATTATTTCATTGTTCCGTTTATTGATGACAAAGAAATGGGGTTGATGAAAGTAACATTAAACAATTAGTATGAAACGTTTTTTTGCTCTTGCAGTTTTTGCTTCGCTTTTATACAGTTCTTCCTCATTGGCACAAAAGCCGAATATCATTTTCATTTTTGCTGACGACTTAGGTTATGGCGAAGTTGGTTGTTATGGTCAGCAGAAAATTGAAACACCCAATATTGACAAACTTGCTGCAGGTGGTTTAAAGTTTAACCAGTTTTATGCTGGCACTGCTGTATGTGCTCCATCACGTGCATCGCTGATGACGGGTTTGCACACTGGGCATACTCCCATCCGTGGAAACAAATCTGTACAACCCGAAGGCCAGATGCCATTGGCAGATTCAGTAAAAACTTTTGCCAACTATCTTCAGCAAAATGGTTATGCAACTGCAGCATTTGGTAAATGGGGTTTAGGATTTAATCAAAACAGCGGCGACCCGAATAAGAAAGGCTTTGATTTATTTTATGGCTACAACGATCAGAGCATTGCGCATGATTACTTTCCTGAATATTTATGGAACAACCATGAGAAAGTAGATCTATCCATCAACAAAAAATACGATTCAGTTTACTCAGCATCACTTATTCAGCAACAGGCAATAAACTACATCCGGGAATCATCAAACAAAAAACCATTTTTCATGTACCTGCCTTATACATTACCTCATGGCGATGTAATTGGTCCGCATGACAGTTTATACAATTACTATAAGCAAAAATTTAATGAGCAACCGCTTACCGGTGCCAAACTGAAAACAAATTCAAACAACATTAATCCTGAGCCATTACCACATGCACAATTTGCAGCAATGGTTGGTCGTCTTGATTTATATGTTGGTGAAATAGTAAAAGCCTTGCAGGAAAAAGGAATTGCAAATAATACACTCATCATCTTCAGCAGCGATAATGGACCTCACAGGGAAAATGGTGGTGATCCTGCATTTTTTACCAGCAGTGGAATTTTCAGAGGTATAAAGAGAGATTTGTATGAAGGTGGAATTCGTGAAGCATTTATTGCCTACTGGCCTGGAAAAATAAAACCAGCAGTTACTGAACAACCAGCAGCTTTGTGGGATTTATATCCAACCTTTCTTGAACTGGCTGGAGCAAAAGTGAACGGAAAAATTGATGGCATTTCAATTGTACCAATGCTGCTGAACAAAGGCAGGCAAAAACAACATGATTATTTCTATTGGGAATTTCATGAAAACAACGGACGGCAGGCTGCACGCTGGGGCAAATGGAAAGCTGTTAAGCTGAATGTAAATCTCAACGACAATGCCCCCATCGAACTTTATGATCTCTCGGTTGACCCTTCTGAAAAAAACAATGTGGCTGCCAAATATCCTGCAATTGTAAAGAAGATGGAACAACTGATTAAAGAAGCCCATGTGTACAACAAAGACTGGCCTTTGCTGAAATCTGAAATCAATCAATAAAAGGAATTATTTCCCGTTTTGTTTACCACCAAGCATGGGCACAAACGAAAATGCATCAAACAATTCTTCAGTGTAAGAACCATCAGCCTGTTTGGTTAAACGCTTCATACGTTGAAATCCGTTTTCATCAACAGGTATCACCATTTTGCCACCCACCTTCATTTGCTCAATGAGCTTTGGTGGAATAAACGGAGCAGCAGCAGTAATAATTACTTTATCAAACGGAGCAAATGTTGGCAATCCCTCAAAACCATCTCCATAAAAGAACTTGATGTTGAGATATTTTTTTAAGAAAGGAAATGCAGTTTTATTGAAGTCAAAAAGTTTTTTCTGTCGCTCAATAGTATAAACCTGTGCATTGAGTTCTGCAAGCACACATGCCTGGTAAGCACTGCCGGTGCCAATTTCCAACACCTTTTCGTAAGGTTTTACTTCCAGTAACTGTGACTGGTATGCAACAGTATAAGGTTGTGAAATGGTTTGTCCCTCATCAATGGGAAAAGCCCTGTCTTCGTAAGCTATTTCATCAAACGCAGTATCTAAAAAAAAGTGACGTGGAATAGCATTAATAGCCTCTAATACCTTTTCATCAGTAATTCCTTTCGAGCGCAGTAAATCAACCAGTTTTTTGCGCAATCCTTTGTGCCGGTAAGTATCTTCAAATTTCCGCATAAGCAGGCGCAAATTAATGAAGCTGCCGTTTGTAAAAAACGATTATCATCAGTTTATTTTTTTAAACAAAAAAGCTGCATTGATAAAATGCAGCTTTTGATTTTTTACTTTTTACTTTTCACTTTACTTCAGCTTCATATCTTTTATAATTCCATCTATCCGTTCATTCAGTTGCTGGTGAACAGTATCAAAGTTTTCTGCTTTATCCAGTTTTGCATGAACGCTGAAATAGAATTTAATTTTTGGTTCAGTACCGCTTGGGCGTGCAGAAATCTTACTTCCGTCAGCAAGTACAAACTGCAGCACATTTGATTTTGGTAAAGTAATGGCCCATTCTTCGCCGGTTTGTACATTCTTGCCTTTCTGTAATTGATAGTCGAGCAATTGTGCAACAGCTGAACCATTGATGGTTGTTGGAGTATTATTCCTGTAGCCTTCCATCATTGCAGCAATTTCAGCCTGTCCGTTCATTCCTTTTTTGGTAATGGAAATCAGGCTTTCTTTATAAAAACCATACTGCACGTACAGGTCAATCATCTTCTCATACAAACTTCTTCCTTTATTCTTTTCGTATGCCGCCATTTCGCAAAGCAGCGCAACAGCACTTACAGCATCTTTATCCCTGATCTGGTTTCCAATCATCAAACCATAACTTTCTTCACCGCCAATGATATAATTTTCTGTTGCTTCTTTTTCTTTGATGAGTTCAGCAATCCATTTAAATCCTGTAAGCACATTGTAGCAACTGATGTCGTTTCCTTTGGCAATATCATCAATCATCTCTGTGGTTACGATTGTTTTTACAATCATATCATTTGGCTGGTTAATACCTTTTGCCTTGCGTGCTTCAATCATATAATTGAAAGCAAGAACGGCAGTTTGGTTACCATTCATGAGTACCCAGTTGCCATGATGATCTTTTACACCAATGCCTACACGGTCGCTGTCGGGATCAGTACCAAGCAGAATATCTGCATCAATTTCTTTGGCTTTTTTCAAACCAATACTCATCGCTTCAGCTTCTTCAGGGTTTGGATAAACAACAGTTGGGAAATTTCCGTTTGGTTCTTTCTGCTCATCAACAATTGTTACGTTGGTAAATCCAAAACGGCTCAGCACTTCCGGCACCAGGGTAATTCCTGTACCATGAATAGATGTATAAACAATTTTCAGATCGTGTTGTGCTTTGCACACTTCAGGATAAACGCTGAGGCTTTTCACCATGTTCATATAAGCCTCATCCATTTCTTTACCAATGAGAGTGATGTTCGCTTCGCCTCCGCTCCATTTCACATCATCAACATCTGCAATTTTTTCAACTTCAGTAATTACATTTTTATCATGTGGTGGAACTAATTGTCCGCCATCATTCCAATAAGCTTTATAACCATTGTATTCTTTCGGGTTGTGTGATGCTGTACAAACAACACCTCCCTGGCATCCAAGATGACGGATAGCAAAACTCAGTTCAGGTGTGGGACGTAATGCTTCAAACAAAAACACTTTAATACCATTTGCGCCCATTACATTGGCAACAATTTCAGCAAACTGGCGTGAATTATTTCTGCTGTCGTGACCAACAACGCATTTTACATTTCCCTGTCCAAAACTTTGATTGAGATAGTTGGCATAGCCCTGTGTGGCCATCCCTACTGTATATTTATTCATACGGTTGGTACCAATACCCATAATGCCACGTAAACCACCGGTACCAAACTCAAGATTGCGGTAAAATGAATCAGCCAGATCATCGGGGTGTTCCTGTTGCATTTTTTTGATTTCATCTTTTACAGATTGCTCAAAATTACCATCGAGCCATTTCTGTACATTAGCCTGAATGTTCGCTTCCATACTCAATATTTTTATGTTGTCAAATGTAGGATTCTCCTGTAATTGTTTCAATAGTTTATGCAGAAACATGTTTATTTTAAAACCCTTGCGTATTTTGCATGAGCCATGCTCTTGAAAAAACATATCAGGAAACAACTGTTCATCTTTATTGTTGCAGCAATGAGCCTGCAGCAGGGTTACTCACAGCAATATTTTATTCCTCCTGCTGATCAGTACCGGCCCGACAGGTTAAAGAAAGTTGTTTTTACTGAATCAGCCATATTTGTCCTTACATCAGTTGGCTTATATTATCTCTGGTACAAAAAATTTCCGAAAAGCAGGTTTCACTTCATCAATGATAACAGGGAATGGTTCCAGATTGATAAAATGGGGCATGCCACTACTGCTTACAATGTATCAGTAATGCAGCACGATCTGCTGCGCTGGAGCGGTGTAAAACCCAACCAGGCAATTGTTGGAGGAGCATTGACATCGCTTGCTTTTTTAAGCATTGTGGAAGTGATGGATGGATTTTCAAACGGCTGGGGCTTTTCCAAAGGCGATATGCTGGCAAATATCAGCGGTGCAGCACTTTTTGCTTCGCAGCAACGATGGTGGGGAGAGCAACGGGTAAGCATGAAGTTTTCAGCAAGTTTCTCGCCTTATGCAAAATACAATCCCAACCTGCTTGGCAAACAATGGGCATCAAGGCTCATGAAAGATTATAACGGCCAAACCTACTGGCTCTCGTTTAACCTGAAATCATTTGCCAAAACTGAAAGTAAAATACCGGCATGGTTAAATGTTGCTGCAGGTTTTGGAGGTGATGGTATGATTGGAGCAAACGATAACCCCGCAACCATCAATGGAAAATCAATTCCATCCTTTGTACGAAAACGGCAGTATTATATTGCTCCCGATATTGATCTGTTCAGAATTAATTCGGTCCCTGTATTAAACAGTAGTTTTTATTTATTGAAATTTGCAAAAACTCCTTTGCCTGCAATTGAGTTTAACAGTGATGGTAAAATAAAATTTAAACCTTTAAAGTTTTAGACTGCCATGATAAAAAATCTCTTTTACCTTTTCATCTTATTATTCCTTGTCATCTACTTTTTACGTGCATTATTAATGGTTGGCTTTAACCATCTGAAACATAAAAACAACATGAACAAAGGGATTTCAATGACAAAAGAATTAGCTCTTAATATGCTGCTGTTAAAGCCTTTGTTACAAATGAATTTAGGTCAGCGTAATACGGATTACAAAATATACCTGCGCTTCAAACGCAAGTCAATCATATATTACTACGTGCTTTGGGTTACGCTTTTCATTATTCTGCTGCTGGGAGGAAAATTATACCTGCACTGGTTTGAATAATACTTACCAGCTGAGAGAAAATTTATTGTCAGGAAAAGTTAAACGATAACTCTTGCGTTCATTTTTATTTTTAAAGTGAACGATGTTTACCTCATCTTCCCTGAACGAATACAGCAAATCATTAAACACGGTAACCGTCTTAAATGGTTTTACATTTTTCACTACCATAAAACTCCAAATGGCTTCTTCTTCACGTTGAAATCCTACAAACTCAAAAGCAACAGGTTTGCCATCTACAGTAAGCTTTAAATGTTTCTGAAAAAAACTGTTCAGCAATTCGCTGTTTCGTTTTTTATCGGCTTCATTCAAAATAGATACATTGGTTTTAAATTCCTGCTTCAATGCATATTCCAGGTCGTCAATAAAAACCTTGCCCGATATTTCAATTTCCTTCTTTCCCGCATTGTATTCCATTTCTGTTACACTTACATAGTATGGATGAAGCGCAAATGCCGAAATAAGCATGCTAAAAACAATCAGCAGCCCAAACCAGTAACCAGAAACCTGTAACCGGGAACCCTCACCCCGCCGTTTATGTAATTTTCCCGCCATTTTCATATTAATTTTCAGGATTACAAACTTCTGGTTTATTTTCCATCCTTCAACTATTGTCAACAGAAAACATGGGAGATTTTGGATTTTATTTAAGAGAAGGTGTTTATCATATCACCGACTGGAAAGGATATGACCACATTATGTTTGTGATGGCTCTCTGTCTCCCCTACCTTCTGAAAGACTGGCGACGTGTACTAATTCTCATAACTGCATTCACTCTCGGGCACACCATCACACTTGCATTAAGTGTGTTTAACAAAATCATAGTACCCACCCACTGGATTGAATTTTTAATTCCGGTAACCATTCTCATCACTGCATTGGAAAACCTGATGAGCAATAACACAGATAAAAGACATACAAACTGGCGATATATTTCAGCACTGGCATTTGGCTTAATTCATGGCATGGGCTTCAGCAATTACCTGCGTAGTTTATTGGGCAGAAGTGAAAACATTTTTACCCAGCTGCTGGCTTTCAACATTGGTCTTGAAGCAGGACAGGTTTTAATTGTAATTACTGCTTTACTGATTTCATTTTTGTTTGTGCAGGTGCTGAACACACAACGCAGGGAGTGGACAGTGTTTATGAGCGGAGGAATTTTTGCACTGGCTTTGATTATGGCTATTGAACGTACACCTTTTTAAACTTGTAAATTATTACTATGCATATTCGTTTTTTAATTGCCCTTATGTTGATTACTGCAGTTGGTATGGCACAACCTCCGCAGAACAATCCTGGAAGCAATCATGGAAACCGTTTTGAACAATTGGGTTATTTATTACAAAGTCCCAATGAATATCGTACTGCCAGCGGTGCCCCCGGTCCAAAATACTGGCAACAGCGTGCTGATTACGATATGAACGTTGAACTGGACGAAGCAAACCTGAAATTAACAGGCAGCGAAACCGTTACTTATTTCAACAACTCACCCGATGTACTCACTTATTTGTGGTTACAGCTGGATGGTAACATTCATGATCCAAGTGCTGATAACTTAAGAAACGGCCGCAACCGTATGGAGCCGCAAATGAGTAACGATCAGCTTTCACGTTTTGAGCCCTGGCGTAATGCACAGGAACAAGGCATGGGTGTAAAAATCACGAAGCTTACTGATGCTGCAGGTGTTGATTTAAAATACACCGTTAACAAAACGATGATGAGAATTGATTTGCCTGCCGGTTTAAAACCAGGTCAGAAGTTTGTTTTCAAACTCGACTGGAATTATAAAATACCCAATCGTGGTGTTTGGGGAAGCCGTGGAGGTTATGAATACTTCCCTGAAGATGGCAATCATATTTTCACCATGAGCCAGTTCTATCCACGCCTTGCTGTTTACAGCGATTTCCAGGGATGGCAGAACACACAGTTCTCAGGTGGTGCCGAATTTGCATTAACCTTTGGCAACTTCAAAGTTAAAATGACGGTGCCTTCTGATTTTGTAATTGCAGCAACAGGGGAATGTCAGAACTATAAGCAGCTGTTAACTCCTGCACAATACCAACGCTGGATGCAGGCACAAACAGGAAAAGATGTAACTGAAGTTGTTACACTTGATGAAGCGGTGAGCAATGAAAAAGATAAATCAACCGATAAGAAAACATGGATTTACGAAGCTGAAAATGTAAGGGATTTTGCTTGGGGTGCAAGCCGCAAGTTTGTATGGGATGCTATTCCTGTTTACATCGAAGGCAAGAAAGTAATGGCCATGAGTTATTATGCAAAAGAAGCTTATGGTTTATACCGCAAGTATTCAAGCAAGGTTGTTGCACATACCATCAAATCTTATTCAAATCATACCATTCCTTATCCTTACCCTGTTGCTATTTCAGTTGAAGCATCATCAGGTATGGAATATCCAATGATCTGTTTCAACTATGGAAGAACAGAAAAAGATGGTACGTACAGCGAAGGAACAAAGTATGGAATGATTGGTGTGGTGATTCATGAAGTAGGTCACAACTTCTTCCCCATGATTGTAAACAGCGACGAACGCCAGTATTGGTGGATGGATGAAGGTTTAAACACGTTCTGCCAGTTTCTTGCTGAGCAGGAGTTTGATAATAACTATCCTTCACGCCGTGGACCTGCTCACCTGATTACAGATTACATGAAGCTTCCCAAAGATCAGCTTGAACCAATTATGACCATGGGCGATAACGTTGCACAGGTTGGCTCCAATGCTTATGCAAAAGCTTCAACCGGTTTAAATATTTTACGTGAAACAGTAATGGGCAGGGAACTGTTTGATTATGCCTTTAAAGAATATGCAAGAAGATGGGCATTCAAACATCCAACTCCTGCTGATCTGTTCCGCACAATGGAAGATGCAAGTGCGGTTGATCTCGATTGGTTCTGGCGTGGCTGGTATTATGGCACTGAGCCTGTTGATATTTCGCTCGACACAGTGAAATGGTTTAAAATGGCCGATGAAACAAACGCTGCTTCATTTGTACAGAAGGAATTTGAACCATTAACAAAAATCCGCAATAAGGAAGAAAAGAAAATTGTGTTTGCAACAGATGCTGATACAAGCCTGCGTGATTTTTATTATTACAACCGTAATGCCGATGCCAACTTCCAGCAACAGCAACGTGAAGCTGCTGTTACAGTTGATAAAGAAAACAAAGGCAAATGGGCAGGAAAGAATTTTTACGAGCTCAGCTTTACCAATAAAGGCGGCATGGTAATGCCCATCATTGTTGAATGGACATTTAAAGACGGAACAAAAGAAATTGATTATATTCCTGTAAGCATCTGGAAAATGAACGAGCTGAAAGTAACCAAGACTTTTGTGAAAGATAAAGAAGTGGTTGCCATCCGTCTCGATCCAAACAAGGAAACTGCTGATATTGATGAAAGCAACAACCTGTGGCCGGTACATGAAATGCCTTCACGCTTCACGTTGTTTACACAACAAGGTGGTGGCGGCAGAGGAGCAAGAGGTCAGGCAACTGGTGGTAACTCAATGCAGCGGGCGCAAAAGAAAAATTAAATAATTCACTTGATAAAAAAGGCGGCTGAAAGGTCGCCTTTTTTTATGCTGCAAGCTCTTGTAAACATCACAAACACTCTTAACGATCTTTGGGAAACATGAAAGACAGGTTTAATAAATCTGTTTTATATCATAACAATACAAAAAGGCGAATATGAAGTAACTCAAATTCAAAATTTCATTTTTTGAACAAGAGATTAATACGGCGTATATTTATGTGTAAGCGGCAAGCGAATGTCACCTTGACATCCTAGAAATGATCTAAATAGAATCAGCAGTTTAAAGAAACAAATTTGAAGTATAAAATGATTAAGTTTGCCGACGAAAAATGAATAGACCAGATTATTTTAATGCCATTGAGGAACGCTTAAACCTTCTTGCACTTCGGATAATTTCCAGAGGTAAGTTGAACATTTTGGACTATCATGGACACTCCGAAAATTTCTACCAATACTTCTTGAATGAGGTTTACGGTTGGACTGTTACAAACGAAAACGACAACAAGCAAAATGTTGAGGCAATTGATTTGATTGATCTCACAAATAAGTTTGTAATACAAGTTTCATCAACAGCAAGTAAACAAAAAATAGAAGCTTCACTTTCCAAGGACTCTATTAAAAAATACACAGTTTTCACCTTCAAGTTTATTTCTATTGCAAGAGATGGTGACGATTTAAGAAAAGACAACTTCAAGAATCCTCATGGAATTAATTTCACTCCTTCAGCTGACATCATTGATAAGAATTCAATTCTATCTAAAATAAGAGGGTTACACATTGACGACCAAGAACGGATATACCAATTTGTAAAAAAGGAATTGACCATGGAAATTGACCCGATGAAATTAGAATCCAATTTGGCATCGGTCATAAATATTCTTTCAAAAGAAGATTGGGACAAGACAGAACCAGTTGCAGAAATCAGCAGCTTTGAGATTGAAAGGAAAATTACGCATAATAATTTGAATGCCGCAAAAGCAATCATTGACGACTATACAGTCCATTATGGTAGAGTGGATAAAATTTATACTGAATTTGATTCACAAGGAAGTAACAAAAGCAATTCTGTTCTCTCTACTATAAGACAGGAATATGCAAAATCAAAAAGTAGTTTAACCGATGACCAACTTTTTTTTGATGTAATTTCTAAAGTTCAAGGAAAGGTTTTGAATAGTTCAAACTACACTTCAATTCCATTTGACGAACTTGAACTTTGCATTAACATCCTTGTAGTAGATGCGTTTATTAGGTGTAAAATATTTGAAAATCCTGAAAACTACAACTATGCTACTACCTGATAATATACACCCTGAAAATAGCATCTACTACAATGGTGCATTTGTAATTGATTCCTTGAAAAAAGATACCAGTTACAAAATACTTGACTTGTATCAGGAAGTGAAATCTAAAAAGCAAATGTCATTTTCTGTATTCATACTTTGCTTAGATTGGCTATATTTATTAGAAGTTGCAAAACTTAACACAAAAGGCGAAATAGAATTATGTTCATAAAATCATTAACGATAACTAGTGGGCCTAAAGTCATTCGTGAAATTGAATTTCACAAAGGACTTAACCTGATTGTTGATGAAAGTGAAAATCAAATCACGGGCAACAGTGTGGGCAAAACAACAGTTCTAAAATTGGTTGACTTTTGTTTAGGTGCAAACCCCAAACACATCTATGTTGACCATGAAACTAAAAAGCAAGAATATAAAATTGTAAAGGATTACCTAATAGAAAATAAAATTCTGATTTCGCTTGTTCTAACTTCTGACTTGGACAAAGGAAATGAAGACATCGTTATTGAAAGAAATTTTTTGGCAAGAAAGGAACTCATAAGAACTATCAATGGTGACCAGTTAACAGAAGAAGAATTTGATCTAAGATTAGGTAACATTCTTTTTCCCGAACATATAGCAAGCAAGCCGACTTTTAGACAAATAATTTCACACAACATCCGATACAAAGACGAAAGCATTAATAACACATTAAAAACGCTTGACGCTTACACATCTGATGCAGAGTATGAAACACTCTATCTTTTTCTTTTCGGTTGTGAGTTCACAAAGGGTAATAGCAAACAAGAAATTTTATCAAGGCTAAAGCAAGAGGATACTTATCGAAGTCGCCTGGAAAAAAATCAAACAAAGACTGCTTACGAAACTGCATTAGCCTTAATAAATAATGACATTGAAGAACTTAACAAAAAGAAAAGCAGTTTCAAACTAAACGAAAACTTTGAAAATGATTTGGACAAACTTAACGAAGTAAAATACCAAGTCAACAAGTTGAGTTCAAACATTGGCAAATTGAATATTCGAAAGGACTTGATAAAAGAAACCGAGGCAGAACTTAAATCCAGTAAGTCAAACATTGACTTGCGACAATTGGAAATTATTTACGAACAAGCCACGAATAAAATTACAACAATCCAGAAATCGTTTTCGGACCTTGTTGCATTTCATAACACAATGATTGAGGAGAAAGTAAAATTCATCACCAAAGAATTGCCAGCTATTGAAAAGTCTATTTCAGAAAACAATGCTTTACTAAAACAATTGCTTGCAGACGAAAAAAGGCTAGCAACTGCAATTTCAAAAAGTGATTCGTTTGAGGAACTTGAAATAGTAATTGGTCAACTTACAGAAAAGCACAGGAAGAAAGGCGAATATGAAAACATAATTCAACAGTTAAGTGAAGTTGAGTCTAATATCAAAGATTTCAACAAACAACTAATCGAAATTGACACCGAGCTTTTCAGCGATAGTTTTGAGCAAGTTGTAAAAACACAACTTAACAAATTCAATAAACATTTTGCCTCCATTTCAAGTGAACTTTATGGTGAACAGTATGCAGTCAAATACGACATCATTACAAATACAAAAGGACAAAGGTTATACAAGTTCAGTTCATTCAACGCTAATATGAGTTCTGGTAAAAAGCAAGGCGAAATATCTTGCTTTGATTTGGCATACACACTTTTCGCAGACGAAGAAAATATTCCATGTTTGCATTTTTTACTAAATGACAAAAAGGAATTAATGGATGATAAGCAGTTGGTGAAAATTGCAGAATTTGTAAATAAAAATAACATTCAATTTGTTGCTTCAATTCTCAAAGACAAACTTCCTGACGAAATTAATAAGGAAGAATATTTTGTAGTTAAGTTATCTCAAAGTGACAAGCTATTTAGAATCACTGATTAAGGCTTAAAATAAGGAAAGCATACAGGAACGATAGCCGGTATTGGTATTGCCAATAGTGGGGCTTAACATTGAAACAATCAGCAACATTAGTTCTGCTGAGGGTCGGGTTTCGACGAATAAAGTCGAGCTTTAGTTCTTACTATTTAAGTTCATCAAAAAACCATGCAACAGTTCCGGCGGATGGAATTCTATTTCTCCTCCATCAGCAATATCAGCCCATTATCTGCCATGTTCACATAGCCCCCACACAACAACACAGTTTGGTGGTTTACAACTGACATTTACAGAAATAACAGGGAAAGTTCGGGATGAAACTTATTCAGCATTATTAGGTCAAAAAACCGCTAATTACAGCGTAAAAACCTACATTTCAACCACTTAAACCGTGTCTTGCAGCTCCTAAATCGGGTCTTGCACTGCCTAAATTACAGCTTACACTGCCTAAATTGCAGCGTGCAGCGTCTAAATCAATACGTGCAGTCTCCAAATCGGGTCATGCAGCAATTAAATCGTGTCGTGCAGCTTCCAAATCGTGTCGTACACTGCCTTAATTGCATCTTACAATGACTTAATTGCAGTGTGCAGCGCCTAAATCGACATCTACAGTAGCCAAATCGGTAACTACAACGCCCAAATCAACATCTGCAGTAGCTAGGTCAATAGCTGCAACCATTTTCTAAAGAACCAGTATAACTAAATGGATTACTCTCTCTTTGCAAAAAATCTTTTATTCTTTCGGAACAAATAATCATAGATCATAGGCATAATGCTACCGTCACTCATCATTCATCATTCCCTAACATTCACTCAACGAAATCGGCACATTTACAGCAAGTCCGCCTTCGGCAGTTTCTTTGTATTTGTGATTCATGTCAACAGCAGTTTCCCACATGGTTTTTACAACACCATCCAATGAAACTTTGGCAAAATCAGGCGTGCTTTGCAATGCCAGTTGTGATGCTGTAATAGCTTTTATTGCACCCATTGTATTCCGTTCAATACAGGGAACCTGCACCAATCCTGCAACAGGATCGCAGGTTAATCCAAGATGATGTTCCATGGCAATTTCAGCAGCCATCAGCACTTGTTTTTGTGTACCACCTGAGCATTCGGTTAATGCAGCAGCAGCCATTGCACTTGAAACACCAATCTCTGCCTGGCATCCACCCATTGCTGCTGATATGGTTGAACCTTTTTTAAAAATGCTGCCAATTTCAGAAGCAGTCAACAGAAAACGGCTGATCTTTTCATCGGCATTTCCATCGCAGAAACAAACATAATACATCAGCACAGCAGGAATCACTCCCGCTGCACCGTTAGTTGGAGCAGTTACCACACGACCGAATGATGCATTTTCTTCATTCACTGCCAAAGCAAAACAACTCACCCAATCGAGTGTGTATTTAAAATCCGATCCACCCGAGCGGATTGCTTCTATCCATGAATGAAAATCATTGTAATCTTTATTCAGTAATAATTTTTTGTTGAGACCGGCAGCTCTGCGTTTTACATTCAACCCGCCGGGAAGATAACCTTCGGCATGGCATCCCATAAACATGCATTCATGCATTACACGCCATATATTAAGAACACCATGTTTCGTTTCATCTTCACTTCGCCATGCGTTTTCATTTTCCATCACAATTTCACTTACACTTAAACCCGTTTTCATGCACCAGTGAAGTAAATCATCAGCCGATTCAATAGGGAAAGGCAATTGCACCTGCTGTTTATCTTTTGCAGTTTCGCCTTCTTTAATCACAAAACCACCACCAATGGAATAATATGTTTCAGCAATTGCAAAATCATCAGCAAATGATGCAAGAAATGTAACTGCATTGGGATGAAAAGGCAGACTTTCGCTGATCAGGAAATCAATATCCTCAGCTGCATTAAAATCAATTTCATGTTTACCGCCAAGTACCATTGTTTTCATGGCAGCCATGTCATTGATTTTTGAGTTGATGGATGTTACATCAAACGTAACAGGATCATCGCCACATAATCCAAGCTGTACTGCCACATCGGTACCATGTCCCTTCCCTGTTTTTGCTAATGATCCATAAAGCAATACACGAACTGACAGCACTTTTGTAAGCAGATTTTTTTCTTCAAGCGATTGCACAAAACGCTGGGCTGCACGCCATGGACCAAGAGTGTGACTGCTGGAAGGCCCCACTCCTATTTTAAACATATCAAAGACGGAAATAGGTTCGTACGACAAGGCAATTTTTTTTCAAAGTAAATAAAAAACCTCTGCTGTTTGGCAGAGGTTGTGTCATTTATTAAAAGATATTAATTGCTGACTGCAATAAGTTTCATCGTAAATACCAACACAGAATTTGGAGGCACCGAGTACACCCCCGTATTCGGGTTGAAAACTCCAGATTCGCCATAACCCATGCTGGAAGGAATAAAAATACGGAATGTGCTTCCGGCCGAAATTAAAGGAAGTACTCTTTTCCAGCCTTCCACCAATCCTCCCAACACAAATGTGGCAGTATTTGTTCCTGTTGTCTGATCGAATATTTTTCCATTGGTTAATTGACCCATGTAAGAAACCTGGATATAGCTGCACATCGATGTTGGTTTTAAACCAGTACCAACCGTATCAACCTTATAATACAATCCACTGTTTTCAACCTCAATAGCATCTGTTATACCCATGCTGCTCAGATAAGTTGTAACAGCTGACTCTTCAGATGCAGATGCAACTGTTGTTCCTTTTTCATATGTACATCCGCCACTACTCTTTTTCTTACAACCCGCCATTGCCACAGCAAAAGACAATGCGATTAACAAAACATGCTTCATTATAAATTTCAGTTTTAGTAGATAATTCCGGCAAATATATTCGTTTGTGCTGCTGCTTCCGCTTTTTAGATAATGAAAGTTTAAACCGGCATCAGCATTAACATTTCTTAAATAGACGTTTTTTCAGTTGGTTCCGCTGCTTCTTTTTCCAGCAAGGCTTTTAATTCAGTATAACGTTGTTCATTCAGATCCCACTTGAAATACATTCTGAAAACAGCATAAAAAACAATAATCAGTACAAGAGCAGTAACAATAACAATAAGCTGTGTGCCCGATACATACGACATGTTTTTATACCATCCCCTGAAAATAACGCTCAGTAAAATAGGTAAGCCAAATGCAAAACCAACAGGCAGGCCAATCAATAGTTGCCTGAGAACTTTCTTCTCTTTTACCCTGTTTTCTTCCCACCACTTAACAAATGCCTTTTCTTCAGCTGTTACCATCGTTTTTTCTGCAAAAGTAACCAACATGCAAGGTAAAGCTGCAGTTTTCGATAAATGAATGATGTTTTTAAGTAAGTTTGAGAAAAAATATCTGTGAAGATCCAGGAACTATTACCACAATACCTCTACCAGCACAAAACGCTCTCGATTCCGGGACTTGGTGTATTTGAACTAAACCCTGCTGTAAATATTTACGAAACGAAAGAAGAAGGTTGGCCTGAAGATACCATTACATTTAAGCAGGACCGCAATGTTGTTATTACAGAGGATTTTCTTAAATACCTGATTCAGCACACAGGTAAAATGAAACCACTCGCCATCAGCGATCTTGAATCATTCGTAAGCAGTGGTGTTCAATTACTCAATATAGGCAAACCGTTTATGCTGAAAGGCATTGGTTCTGTTTCAAAATCGGCTTATGGCGATTTGCAGTTCCAGCAGGGATCACCTGTTCTTGACAAACTTGAATCGGCACAACCAGATCAGCTGAAGGACCGCACACTTCAGCAAAAGGAAAATGATGAACTTGATTTTTCACATGCTGAAAGAAAAAGTTCAAAGAAAGCCATCCTCGTTTTTGCAGCAGTAATTGCACTTGCTCTCATTGGATGGGCCATTTATCTTGCACTTCCAAAACATCAGCTGGCAGAAACTGAAGCTGAAAATATTACCACAGATACAAGCAAAGCTGCTAACAATGCAACTGTTGATACTGTCACCGCAAAAAAAGATTCAGTAACAACTCCTGCACCGGTTGCTGTTGTAACTACTGATACTACTTCGTTTGATCTCATCATTAAACATGTTGATACAAAAGCAAGAGCTGATGCATTTGTTGCTTACCAGAAATCGGTAAAACAGCGGAATATTACCATTGTACAAAAAGACAGCAGCAATTACCAGCTTGTTTTACACGTTACAAAAAATCTTTCTGACACAACCTTTGTGATTGATTCATTAAAAAGTTATTACGGCATCAAAGCAACACTGCTAAAACCATCCAACTAAAATGAACAGAACAACAAAGACGTTGTTTTTATTTTTCTGTATTTTAACAGCCGCAGAGCTGTTGCTTATTTATTTCAATCAAACATCCGTCCGCTGGTTTACCAAACCACTGCTGATGCCCGTTTTGATGATTGCTTTTTATACAGGAAGCAACATAAAAAAAGACAAGCAGTTTTACTTTATACTCTTGGCATTGTTTCTTTCGTGGGCAGGCGATGTATTGCTGATGATGAAGAACATGTTTATTCCGGGACTTGTTTCTTTTTTACTTGCTCATTTTTTTTACATCATTTATTTCCTGCAAACAAAAAAGGAAAAGAGAGGGCTTTTGCAATTTCAACCGTTAATTGGTTTGCCGGTTGTTATTTATATCGCCATTTTTCTATGGCAGTTATATCCTTTTCTTGATGCCTTGAAAATACCTGTAACAATTTATGCTGTTACAATTGGCACCATGCTCATCATGGCAATTAACACAAAGCGTAAAGTTGATGACGATGCTTCCACATTATTCTTCAACGGTGCATTACAGTTTGTGATTTCCGATTCATTGCTCGCAGTAAATCTTTTTGCAGTGAACAACCTGCTGCTGGGTTTATGTGTAATGCTAACTTATTGCTCGGCACAATATCTTATTGTAAAAGGCGTGATGTTAAACAAAGAATAACAGTTCTCCCTTCAACTGAAAGTTTTGCGGCAACGTTTGCAAACAATTACTCCTTCACTTTCAGAAAATGATCGACCTTTAAAGCGCTTTCATCAATCCTTTTCCTCATGCACAAAAAGAAAATCCTTTGTTTCGGAGAATTACTGTTTCGCATTTCACCGGCAACAAATGAAGAAACAACCGATAAAAATCCCATGCAGTTATACATTGGCGGAGCTGAAGCAAATACAGCCACTGCCCTTGCCGGCTGGAATGTTCCCGTAAAATATTTTACCGCCCTGCCTGATAATTTCATGAGCAGACATGTCATTGACTATCTCGAATACAAAGGCATTTACACTTCATCCATTTTATTTTCAGGAAACAGGATTGGCGTTTATTATCTTGAAAGAGGAGCCGATTTAAAAGGAAATATGGTGTACGATCGTGACCGTTCTTCTTTTTCGGAATTGAAAAGAGGCATGGTTGACTGGGATAAAGTGTTGCGTGATGTAGAATGGCTGAATCTTTCTGCCATCAGTCCGGCATTAAATGAAAATGTAGCCGATGTTTGCCTGGAAGCACTAGAAGCAGCTGCCAGTCGCAACATTGTTATTTCAATGGATCTCAACTACCGTTCAAGACTTTGGAAGTATGGCAAACAGCCAATTGAAATCATGCCCAGGCTTGCCGCTTATTGCGATGTGCTGATGGGCAACATCTGGAGTGCAGCAAGTTTGCTGGGCACTTCAATTGATGAGCATATTCATGATAAGGGAACAAAAGAAGCATACCTTTATCATGCACAAAAAACATCAGAAGAAATTATGCAGATGTTTCCTAAATGCAAATCAGTTGCCAATACATTCCGTTTTGATGGCGATAACAATTTCATACGTTATTATACCAGCTTATATAATGAAAACAAACTTTACTTCTCTCCCGATTTTACCTGTAGTGGTGTGAGAGACAGAAGTGGCAGCGGTGATTGTTTTATGGCCGGGCTCATCTACGGATTATATAACCGTCACGAGCCACAGGAAATTCTTGATTACGCAACCGCAGCTGCTTTCGGTAAATTACAGGAAACAGGTGATGCTACCGGACAGGATATCTTTATGGTAAAAAAAATCAAAAAGACGGTTGAAGGGTAACAGGTTTTAGTAATCGACCCTCTTCTTCTTTATCTTCGCATCAAACAACGAAGCAATGCGTTATTTCCTGGTTGGATTTATGGGTAGTGGCAAAACTTATTGGGGCCGAAAATGGAGCGAAGCACATGGTTTAAAACATTACGACCTTGATGAAGAAATTGAAAAGCAGCAAGGCAAAACAATTCCCGAAATTTTTGATCAACAGGGCGAAGATGCATTCCGTAAAATTGAACGTGATACGCTGAAACAATTTCTGGAACTCGACGATTTTATTCTCAGCTGCGGCGGCGGCACTGCCTGCTTTTACAATAACATGATTACAATGAACAAAGCAGGTATTACCATTTACTTAAAAACATCACCTGCTGATCTTGCATTGCGGTTGAAAGATGAAAAAGAAACCCGGCCTTTAATTGCAGGCATGGATAATCATGTGCTGGAAGAATTCATCAGCGAAAAACTGCAGCAACGTGAACCTTACTATTCACTTTCAATGTATCATTTGCCGGGCAAATTTGCTACAAAAGAAAATTTTCAACGTATAATCAGACGACATGGCGCATAAATTTTTAAAAACAGCTTTTATACTTGGCGCATTAGCCGTTGCATTGGGTGCATTTGGTGCACATGCATTAAAACCATTGCTCAGTGAACAGGAACTCCATACTTACCAAACAGCAACACAATACCATTCAATCCATGTGTTGGCATTAACTGTTGCAGGCATATTAATGCTGCAATACTCTTCAAAATGGTTTGTGAGAGCAGGTTGGTTATTCATTGCTGGAATGATTCTCTTCGCCGGCTCTTTGTACACACTCACTTTCTTAAAAGCAGCAGGCGTTGAAAATGTGAATTGGCTAGGAGCAATTACTCCGTTAGGTGGATTGAGTTTTATCAGCGGTTGGCTTTGTTTGTTTATGGGTGTAAACAAATGGTCGAAGTCCTAAAGAGGAACGGTCAGTTTTGTTATTGTACCAACAATACCATTCCCTGAAATAATTTCAAAACTTCCGCCGACGTTTTCCATGCGGCGTTTCATATTTTTCAGACCATTGCCATATTGGTTCAGTTTTTCATAATCCATTCCTTTGCCGTTATCTCTTATTTCAATATGCAGATTTCCGTCAAACGAAATAATGATATCCACATCAGTTGCACCTGAATGTTTCATTGCATTGTTCAATGTTTCTTTTATCACAAGGAAAACATTTCTTCTTTTTTCACCCGATACTTCCGTATCAGGTAATGATTCAGGAACCTTCATGTGATAATCGATGCTGAAATTATCAAGATACTCAGATGCATAAGAACGGATATAAGAAACAAGACTGCTTACACTATCATTACCCGGGTTCATACTCCAGATAATGCCGTTCATCTTGCTCATTAATTCGTTTGCATTATTGGATATTTTGTGAATTTCCTCAACCGGGTTTTCTTTAGTTTTCTTAATGGCAATTTCGCTCAACAGGCGTATGGCTGTAACGCCGCTTCCCAATTCATCGTGCATATCAGCAGAAATTCTTACACGTTCATCATTCTGTGCACTGAGCACAGCAATTTGTTTTTCGTATTCCTGCTTTTCATTTTCCTGTTTAATTGCTTCATCCATTTTTACTTTTTCAATCAGCTCAATCTTATTCTTGTAAGTTAAACCCATCAGGAATAAAATCAGTTCAAGTAAAATACCAACTTCAAAATATGTAAGCGACTGCTGAAAAAATTCACCACTTGGCAGAAATACCGGCTGTGGGTATACCATCAGTAATAATGACATCCCTCCAAAAAGAAGATTAGCAAGGTTTCCCGCAAGCAGGTAATTCATTAACCTGTCTCGTTTTACAACACCAAGAACCAAATACATTATTCCAAGAAAAATAAAGAAATACTTACTGGTGTTTTCGGTAAATGTCAGGTAAGGATAAGAGAAAGAAGCAAAATAAAAGAAAGTGAATAATGCAAGGAAAATGATGAGTACAATCTCTGCTACAAAGAACATTTTGTTTAACAATGGATATTGCTGAGGCGTATTCAGAAACATCCGTGAAAAAGCTACATAAAAAATGTAACCACCCATCTGTAAAAAATAATCAAAGTATTCTTCGTAAAAGAAGTTAAACGTGGTTGATGTTTTAAACAGCATTGCCTTCAGGAAAAGCATCACGCAAAAAAACAAGGCATAAACTGAATAGTACAGAAATTCCTTTTTAAAATTCTGAAAATAATTCGCCATGGAAAACAATACCATCATAAGCAGCATACCGCAAATAACATAGGTAAACACATTTACCCCTTGTGCTTTTGTATGAAGTGCATTGAGATGATAATCGATGAACACCGGGTTGATGAGGTATGGCTCAAACGTAACAATATTTGTACGAGCATAGTTACAGCTCATCAGCAAATCGATCGTTGCACCGGAATCAATGTAAAATGTATGAAAAGCATACCTGTTACCAACTGTATCTTTTTCTTTTGGAATTTCAGACCATGTATTGGTTAAACTATCTCTCCAGTATAAGGAAGAATTTACTGCATAAGTGCCGGGTGTAATAAAATATTCCTTCTTTTTTTCTTCATCATTTTTTAACCTGAACAGGAAATAAATCCTTGAGTCGATCATGTAAACCTTTTCAAGATTTTTCTTAGGAAAGGCTTTTAAAGGTTTAAACCTGTTTTCATCCAACTGGTGAATTGAAACAGTTTTAGCTGTGTCGATATAAGCTCTCAGCTCAGGAATGAGGCTATGAATATTTTTTACAGACGAAGTAGTAATGACCTTAAGAGAAGTATTGCTTTGGGCATTTACATCCAGTATAAGGATCAAAAGAAAGGTAAGCAGGCGATATTTTCTCATTCAGTGTAAGGGTTAGGCAGGTAAGATAAAACTTTTCGGGATTAAATTCCAAAGTTTTGACCAATGTTTGATCCCCCGGCATTTGATGGCATTCTTTATCTTTGTTTTTATGGCCGCAAACCGCACAAAAGAAAAGAAAGGCAAGAAGAACCCCGATCAGCTTGCACAGGAAAAAGAAGAGCAGGTATCCGTAAAAGAGCTTGTTAAAGACGAGCGTACACACAAAATTACCGGTATCATTTTCCTGATTATTTCTGTTGTTTTATTCCTTTCTTTCACGTCGTATCTCTTCACATGGAAGGAAGACCAGGATAAAGTACTTCGCTATTCTTCAGGTTTTCTATTCCAGGAAAATATGAAAGTGGAAAACCTGCTGGGTCGTTTTGGCGCATGGATTTCGCACCTGTTTTTTTACAGGGGATTTGGTGTTGCATCTTATCTTATCTGTACGTTCTTTTTTATTGTTGGCTCCAATTTTCTGTTCGGCAAAAAAATGTTTTCGGTTGCAAGGAATGTGAAATACGTTATTGCAGGACTATTGGTTTTGCCCGTATTCTTTTCATTTTTTTTACATGCCGATGGTTTTCCATGGGGAGGCGCTTTTGGTAACTACGCATCAGCATGGCTGATTGGTTTTGCAGGCACAATGGGCACAGGCATCATTTTATCTGTTGCACTGATTGCTTATCTCATCTGGCGTTTTAATCCTGTATTTAAACTGCCAGCCAAAAAAATCACTGCTCCAATTGAAGATCTGATTGAAGATGAAAAATCTGAAACAATTGATCTTACAAATATTTCAACTCCGGTACAACAACAGGAAACAGCAAATAACCAGTTGAAAAAAGAAACAGGTTTTGTTCCTGTAATTACTGAAGAAGAAAAATACAATCCGCTGAATAACTTTTCGGTTACAGAGAAAGAAGAGCCGGAAGAAAAACCTGTATTGACCAATGAACAGGTTAAACCTATACTGGCTGAACCATTGAATGAAGCATCAACAGAATTAACAGTTCCGGAACCGGAAAAAATAAAGAAGCCTTCAGTAAAAGAAGAAATCGCCAATGACCTTGCGCTTGAAATAAAAAATGCTGCTGATCATCACGACAATGCAGTTCATGCAGCTGAACCAGCTAAGAAAACAGTAGAAAACTTACCTCCTTACGATCCTTTTCTTGATCTGAAAGATTACAAGTTTCCTTCGCTGAACCTGCTGGAAAATCACGGCAGTGAAAAAATTGTGCAGGACACAAGTGAACTGGAGAATTACAAAAACCAGATCATCAACACTCTTCGCAATTACGATATTGAAATACAAAAAATATTTGCAACAGTTGGGCCAACAGTTACACTGTATGAAATTGTTCCGGCTGCTGGTGTGCGTATTTCAAGAATCAAAAACCTGGAAGATGATATTGCATTAAGTCTTGCAGCGCTGGGCATACGTATCATTGCTCCTATTCCCGGAAAAGGAACGATTGGTATTGAAGTGCCGAATGTGAAGAAGACGGTGGTGAGTATGAAAACACTTCTTTCATCAGAAAAGTTTCAGCACAACAACTTTGCTTTGCCAATTGCCATTGGTAAACGTATTGACAATGAAAACTTCATTGTTGATCTTACCACCATGCCTCACCTGTTAATGGCAGGTGCTACCGGCCAGGGTAAATCAGTTGGGGTGAATGCACTGCTTGTTTCATTGTTGTATAAAAAGCATCCGTCACAGCTGAAGTTTGTATTGGTCGACCCCAAGAAAGTAGAGTTGAGTTTGTACAGGCATATCGAAAATCATTTCTTGGCCAAACTTCCCGGCGAAGAGGAAGCCATCATTACCGATACAAAAAAGGTTATCAATACACTCAACGCTTTGTGTATTGAAATGGACAACCGTTATGATCTGCTGAAAGAAGCTGGCTGCCGTAACCTGCGTGAATACAATGAAAAATTTGTAGCCCGAAAACTCAATCCGGAAAAAGGACATCAATATCTTCCGTTCATTGTGCTGGTGATTGATGAATTTGCCGACCTGATTATGACAGCCGGTAAAGAAATTGAAATGCCGATTGCCCGTTTGGCGCAGTTGGCCCGTGCCGTTGGTATTCACCTTATCATTGCTACGCAAAGGCCATCGGTTAATATTATTACCGGTACTATTAAAGCCAACTTCCCTGCAAGGATTGCATTCAAAGTATCGTCAAAAGTTGACAGCAGAACCATTCTTGACATAGGTGGCGCTGAACAGTTGATTGGGAAAGGTGATATGCTCATCAGTTACAATGGTGAGTTAACCCGCCTGCAATGTGCGTTTGTTGATACACCTGAAGTGGATGAAATTGTTTCCTTCATCAGCAAACAAAGAGGATATCCGCAGGCCTTCCTGCTTCCTGAATATGTGGATGAAAAAGAAATGGAAGGAAGGGATTTTGATCTGAGTGACAGGGATCCGTTGTTTGGCGATGCGGCCCGTTTGATTGTACAAAACCAGGTTGGTTCCACTTCCCTGCTGCAACGCCGTATGAAGCTGGGATATAACCGTGCCGGACGATTGATGGATCAACTGGAAGCTGCAGGTATTGTCGGACCAAGCCAGGGAAGCAAGGCAAGGGATGTGCTGATTAAAACTGAATCCGAACTTGACCAGCATCTCGACCTGCTTGGCTAGTGTTAAAGTTTAGCAAATCAACCCTTTTACATATTTTCATAGAGGCATCGCTTATCTTTGCGGCCTCAATTTTGAACAGACACAGAAAACAATCAGAATGAAGAAAATTATATCGTTCACACTCGTACTCCTGTTTACAGCAGCAGGCTTTGCCCAGCAAAAAAATATGGGCACGAGTGACCCTGCTGCAAAAAAAATCCTTGATGCAGTAAGTGCCAAGTTTAAAACTTACAAAGCTGTACAGGCAACTTTCACATTTAAAAATGAAGATGCAAAAGGCAAAGTACTTGGCGTTAAAAAAGGAACCATCTACACAAAAGGAAATAAATACCGTGTAACTATCACCGGCGGACAGGATATTTTTTGTGATGGTGTTACCGTTTCAACTTACGATAAAACAGCCAACGAAGTAACTGTTGCAAAATTTGAAGCTTCGCAAAGCACCATTACTCCTCAAAAACTTTTTACCAATTTCTACGATAAAGACTTTTTATACAAACTCAACGGAGAAAAGAAAGAGGCCGGAAAAACTTTGCAGGAAATTGAATTAACTCCGTTTGATAAAACAAAATCATTCTTTAAAGTTTTGATCTGGGTTGATAAAGCCACTCAAACCATTTACAGCACCAAAGTGCTGGAAAAGAGCGGCAACAAATACACAATCACTGTTGCTTCAGTAAATGGCAATGCCAATATTAATGATGCACAGTTTGTGTTTGATAAAAAGAAATTCCCAGGTGTGGAAGTAGTTGACCTGCGCTGATGACCGCATCTTGACATTATATCTGAAAATCCCGTTTCGCTCCTGAAACGGGATTTTAGTTTATGACAAAATTCTGAAAACAGGCCCTGCCCTCGGTTTCTGCAAAACCATCTATCAGGCAATAGCCCCGAATTTGTAAGAAAAAACAAAAGCCTGCCCAGCCATTAGCCTTTTAAATATATTTGAAGAATATCAATCCAAAACATACAGTTACATATGCACAAATTTTCTTTTGCCGTTATTGCATTTTTGCTGATAACCGGTATCACAAACGCTCAGAAACAAGAGACGAAAAACAAACCCAACCTCACTTTAAAAGTTGATGTAACCAGCATTAAGCAACCAGTTGAAAAATTATTCATCTCGTATTACAACGCTGTTGCTAAAGTTCGGTTTACCGACAGCGCTGATGTTCAAACCAACAAAATTGTACAGTTCAGCATGTCTATTGATGAACCGTTGCTTGCTCAGCTCAGGATTGTTCCTGTAAATACCGATACATCACGCAAGGCAAGACTTATCCAGGCAAAAGATATTTATGCTATTTATCTTGAACCGGGAACAATTGTTGTTACTGCAGTTGATTCACTCAGCAACAGCACTGTTAAAGGTTCTGCAAGTCATACAGATTACCTTTTCCTGAAAAAGAAATCATCTTCTTATGATTCTGTTTATACTTCACTGTATAAAAAATACAGCGAAGCAAGAAAAAATAAAGCAGAAACTGCTTCCATTGAAAAATCAATTGACTCGCTGGATGAAGTCATCAAGGATAAAGTGTATGCAGCCTTTGTTAAATCAGGAAAGAAAAATTCTCCGGTTGCATTGTATGCATTATCGCAATATGCAGGCTATGCAATTGACCCGGGCAAAACAGAACCTTTATTCAATCTGCTTGATAAGAAAATAAAGAATCTTCCAACAGGAAAATCATTGCAGGAAAGAATCAACCTTGCCAAGAAAACAGAAGTTGGTCAATATGCAATTCCATTTACACAAAAAGATACTTCCGGCATTGATGTTTCATTGGCTTCATTCAAAGGCAAATATGTGTTGATTGATTTCTGGGCAAGCTGGTGTGGACCTTGCCGTGCAGAAAACCCGAATGTTGTTGCTGCATTTAATAAATACAAAAAATATGGCTTTACTGTTTTGGGCGTATCACTCGACAGGCCCGATGCAAAAGAAAAATGGTTAAAAGCCATTTATGATGACAAGCTTACATGGACACATGTTTCTGACCTCAAATTTTGGGATAATGAAGTAGCAAAAATGTATGGCATCATGGCTATTCCTCAAAACTACCTGCTGGATAAAGAAGGAAAGATTATTGCCAAAAATATCAGGGGCGAAGAATTATCAAGCAAACTGACAGAAATTTTTGAACCTGCAGGAACAGGTGGACAGAATTAATCAAAACACTTCAACCAATAAAAAAACAAATCCCGTTTCATTGCTGAAACGGGATTTGCATATAAAGTAGTTACTAATTCAGAATTAGTATCCGCCCATACCGCCCATATCAGGAGCTGGCATGTGAGGTTCTTCTTTCTTTGGTTTATCAGCAATCACACATTCTGTTGTTAACAACATACCTGCAATTGAAGCTGCATTTTCCAAAGCTACACGGCTTACTTTAGTTGGATCAATTACACCAGCCTTGAACATATTTTCATAAGACTCAGTGCGGGCATTGAAACCAAAATCGCCTTTACCTTCTTTAATTTTCTGAACTACAATTGATCCATCAATACCTGCGTTTGCAGTTAATGTGCGGATTGGTTCTTCCAATGCACGACGGATAATCTGCATACCAGTTTGTTCGTCTTCAATCTGTCCACGAACTTTTGCTTCCAATGCATCCAGTGCACGGATGTAAGCAACACCACCACCAGGAACAATACCTTCTTCAACAGCAGCACGGGTTGCATGCAATGCATCATCAACACGGTCTTTCTTCTCTTTCATTTCAACTTCAGTAGCAGCACCGATGTACAATACAGCAACACCACCTGCCAGCTTAGCTAAACGCTCCTGTAATTTTTCTTTATCGTAATCAGAAGTTGTGTTTTCAACCTGTGCTTTAATCTGGTTCACACGTGCAGTGATATCAGCTTTTTTGCCTTTACCACCAACAATTGTTGTATTGTCTTTATCAATTGTTACAGAAGATGCCTGACCTAAGTAAGACAGATCAGCATTTTCTAATTTGAAACCTTGTTCTTCGCTGATAACAGTACCTGCAGTGAGGATAGCAATATCAGTCAGCATTTCTTTTCTGCGGTCACCAAAGCCTGGAGCTTTTACAGCAGCTACTTTCAATGTACCACGGAGTTTGTTTACAACCAGTGTAGCAAGTGCTTCACCTTCCAGGTCTTCAGAAATGATTAATAAAGGACGGCCGCTTTGTGCAACTTTCTCCAGGATATGAAGAATATCTTTCATTGCAGATATCTTCTTATCGTAGATAAGGATGAATGGATTCTGCAATTCAGCTTCCATTTTTTCGCTGTTTGTAACGAAGTATGGAGAAATATAACCACGGTCGAACTGCATACCTTCCACAACATCAACAGTTGTATCAGTACCTTTTGCTTCTTCAACGGTAATTACACCTTCTTTACCAACTTTTGCAAATGCTTCTGCAATCAGTTTACCAATTGTTTCATCGTTGTTGGCAGAGATAGAAGCAACCTGCTGAATTTTTTTGCTGTCGTTACCTACAGTTTGTGACTGAGATTTCAGGTTTGCTACAACCAGGCTTACAGCCTTATCAATACCACGTTTCAGATCCATTGGGTTTGCACCTGCAGCCACCATTTTCAAACCTTCGCTGATGATTGCTTGCGCAAGCACAGTAGCAGTAGTAGTACCATCACCAGCAATATCTGCTGTTTTAGAAGCTACTTCTTTTACCATTTGAGCACCCATGTTTTCAATGGGATCTTCCAGTTCAATTTCTTTTGCAACAGTAACACCATCTTTTGTTACCTGTGGTGCACCAAATTTCTTTTCAATAACAACGTTACGTCCTTTAGGACCGAGTGTTACTTTTACAGCGTTGGCAAGGATGTCAACACCTTTTTTCATTTTATTTCTTCCCTCAATATCAAAGAAGATTTGCTTTGCCATATTATAAGTTTTGTGTTTGTAGTTTTTTGTTTTGTGTTACCGGCTTGGGTAACTTTTCTCATCTTTTGTTGCGTCGCACACTTTTACAGTTGTTTCAATATGCAACAAACATTCCCACTATATGTAGTGGTTTATACGATTGCCAGGATATCACTTTCACGCATGATCAGGAGATCGTCCCCATCAATTGAAATTTCAGTACCTGCATACTTACCGTAAAGTACAGTATCGCCAACTTTTACAGTTACAGGTTCATCTTTTTTTCCGGGACCTGCAGCTACAACTGTACCACGCTGTGGTTTTTCTTTTGCTGTGTCGGGGATAATAATTCCGCCTGCGGTTTTTTCTTCAGCAGGAGCAGGCTTTACAATTACTCTGTCGTGTAAAGGGGTAACACTTACCTTCTTAGCCATAGTTGTCAATTTTTTGTTTTTAAATTAAATCAACCCGTATTAAACGGGCACGCAAAGGTAAGCGAATACAGTGCCACGCCGTCAGAATGCGCAAAAATTGCAGAATCGGGGGTAATTAAAAGATTTCTGACAGAAAAAAGGGACAATTTTTCAGAAACCGGCAAAAGAGAGCAGACTCTTACATTGCATCAAAGGCACGGATCTGCCGTGGAGTTTCTGCTTTCCTATAAAAAACATGGTTCCTGTACCTGCCTTTCAGTAAAATCTTGCCTTCTTCGTATTGTGCAGGCAGGGCAAAACTCCTATCGATTGGCTCCAGGTATAATTGATAAAGGAAAAACCCTGAGTCGGCTTTGATCACCACTTTTTCATCATTCATTTTTTGTAAGCCAACTTCAAATAATCCTTTTTCAGCAATTGCCGGAATGAGTTTCCAGGCTTTATGTTCAAACCAGGCTGTATCCCACAACACTTCATTCGATTTTGTTTCAGCAAATACCAGTACAAGTGTAATGGGCTTAGCTGGAACCGGATCGCCTTTTTCGTTTTTCATGATCGTTCCCGGTAGCTTTTCCATGCTGAATGAAGACAGCTTTTTTACAACTGATTTTTGTTGCGCACAGGAATAAAATGCTGTTATTAACAGTATAAACAAAGCAGCTTTTCTTAATCGTTTCCTGATCATGGCTGTAATAAAAAAAGTTGGGCTGAATCATCAGCCCAACTTTTGATTTTTATTGTTTAACCAGTTTAATCGTTTGTGTTTTGTTGCCGGCATCAACCCGTAGTATATACACACCTGCTGAAACCTGTCCGTTAAGCGCCATTTGCGTATAATTATCAGCACGGCCCAAATCCCATTTCTGAATCAGTTGGCCGGTATTTGTAAATAATGAAGCAGCAACTTTTTCACGTTGCGGATTACTTACATACATCGGAATACTGAAAGAAACCGGGTTCTGCAGCACCTTCACGAAATTTTCTCTCCTGCTCACATCAAACAAACCCGAAACATTGTCTTCTGCAAGGAAGAAACGTCCGTTGCCTGAAACAGTTGCTGTAAACAGATAACCTGACCCGTAAGCAGCAGAGCTTGTTGCAATCAATGTTGAATTGGAAATATCAGCTAAAGCTCCTGACGCAGCGGTTGTCTTCACAATTTTTAAGGTTGTTGGAGTTTTTGAAGCCACCTCTGCAGCGGTATAATACAACCCAAGCGTGTAAGTTGCATTGCTGTTTTGTGAAACGCTGATATTATATACTTTTTGTGAACGCTGACCAGAATAGAAACTTTGCCATGTATTACCAGCTTCGGAAATGGTTGAAGTAACACAACCAAGAGAAGCAGATGCATTACTTACACTGTTTATTACTTCCAGGAGGTTATAAAAATAATAGCTGCCGTTATTGAAAACAGATTCGGTTTTATTGCTGTTTAACGCAGTTGCGATTGGATTTCCTGAACCTGCAGTAAATGTTACAGCGATGCGTGATGCAGAAGTATTGGATGCTGATAAAGAACATCCCGAACCTGTTGTTGCATTTGAATATGCAGCAGCGGCTACAGAAGAACCCAATGGAGAACCTACTCCGTCAACCACATCAGGTAAAGCATCAACTGTTGCAGAACCATTATCGAAACAGAAATTAAGTACCACATTTGAAGATCCATCCCATGCAAAGGGAGCTGAAAACTGGATTGTATTTATTCCTGAAACTGATGTATAATTTCCTGTATAGACCTGTGTAAATGCTGGACTTACAAATCCTGATGAAAGATTGCTTGATGATGTATTTCCCATTGAGACAGTAAACCCGGCAAATGGTTGTGTGCTGTTTTTGGTAGAAACATTAAAACTTAAGGCAGAAATATTACCAGCTGCTGTAATTCCGGCAGCAGTAAGCTCAGAAGCGGTGAAAAGATATTGAACTCTGAAACGTTGCATATTACTGCGAAATGGAGTTGCACTTGTCATATTTACTTCAAACGTACCAAATGGGAAATTGCCACTAAAAGTTGGTGCAGATGGAGCAATATCATTGTCGTAAATATTAAAAGTATACGACTGACTTGATGGTGCTGCAACTGCATTTGTACCACCACCAATAGTATAGCCAATGGTAAAGTATTCTGTATTTTCTACGTCTGCATCATTATAAATCCTGATTGTGAATGACTGATCAGCAGTTGCACCATTTGCAAAAGATAATGTAGTTGAAGGATTCGTAAAGTCGCCATTGGTAGTAATGTCATAATCTACTCCCTGGGTAGCAGTTCCTCCGGCAATATTTAAAGTAACATTAGCTGTACCTGTTGGTGCTTTATCAATATGCATTTTAACAGTATAATCTTTATAATTTCTGCAAACACTTCCCGAAGCCGATGTCACTTCTGTACCCGACATATAATTATAAGATGAGGCAAAACGAACATAAGGTACAGATGGTGTAAATGTAGTTGTCCATAAGCCACGGCCATGAGTTGCTGCTACAACTGTATTATCGCTCCAGCGGTATTGAAACATATTTGTTCTTACAGAGGGGAATCCAGTGTTCTGCACCCAAACAGTTGATGAACCGTTTATATCATTCGTTTCAAATACCCCCATATCTGTAGCAATAACAGCTTTGTCATTATCTTCCGGGAAAAACATGGCCCAACGAACAGGAATATCAGGAAGATTACCTGAAATATTTGTCCAGCCACTTGTACCACCACCAGTTGCAGACATCCAAACATGTGCTGCTCCATAGTTAGAATATGTTGCAATCAGATAATTTGCACTTGTACCTGTATTAATACAAGAAACCGTACTTCCAGGCATGCCCGTACCTGTAATGTTTGTAGGTGTAGCTGTAGACAGATTTGCATTTGTAACTTTCACTACTTTACCATCTGTAAGTCCTAAATAAACAGCATTGTTTTCAAAAGGAGAAACTTTTAAACTCATTACACTGCCAGATGATGCAGAACTGATAGATACAGTCTTAAATGTTGAAGTTACCGGCGCATTATCCCAACGTACATATGTACCTCCATTACCGCCCGTATACATATTGTTATTTACATCATCATAATCAGAAGGATTGATAAACTGTCCGATACTTGATGAATAGTTTACAGCCGACCAAGAACTACCTCCATTCACACTACGCCTGTACTGGCTGTATACATAAGCACCGAATTGGTATTGCGGCTCATCCTCATCAATATGTACAAATCCGCCATCACCACCTACAACTTCTGTACTTCCAGACAATCCCGCACCATTTAATTGGTGTGTACCATTATCCTGTGCACCGGCAAGAAAATAGTTCGTTGACGTTGGGTGAATTGCACAGGAATAAAATTGTTTTATCCGAAGCCCCACATTTCTGTCTGTGAAATTATTACCATTATCAGATGAATAAAAAATACCACCATCTGTTCCAACCAACACCTGGGTTCCGTTCCACACTACATTATGATGATCTGCATGGACATAGCTGTATACAGATCCAATCCAACGGCTAGCCTGAGTCCACGTTATACCTCCATTAGATGACCTGTAAAAATTTAAACCACCAGCCAAAACATTATCAGGATTATTCGGATCAACGCCGATTGCAAGATCATACCATCCCTGACCTGTATTGATGCTTGGCTCTGATGCTGTACTTGGCGGCGAAGTAAGAGTTCCAGTCCAGGTAAACCCACCGTCAGTTGATTTATAAATCTGTGGTGTTAACCAGCTTGAATTTGTAGGTAAAGCGTAAAGTGTGTTTCCTGAAACAGCCAACTCGCAGTTATATTGTACGTTGGAAAAAGAGGTTATAGGAGAATTCCATGTCAGTGAATCAACTGAACCGGGAGTATCAGTATAAAAATAGCCTGATTGACTGGCAGGACTGTTGTAATACCCCTTTGTTACGTGCAATCGACCTGTGTTGCTTATTCTCACATCACTGATTCTTGATCCCCTTTGAGGAGAACTTGGTGTAATCTCTGTCCAGGTAACACCACCATCTTTTGATCTTTGCAAACCCGATCCGCTACCGAGTGTTCCTACATATACATAACCCGAGTTATCACAAACAATTTTTGAAATATTCCAGAATCCTGTTGTGCTTGGCAGCAGAGTCCATGTTACACCATGATCAGTACTTTTCCAAACCCCTCCTCCTTTCACAGCATCAACATTATAGGTTTTTTCACCCGTTCCCAAATACATCACGTTTGTGTTAGTCGGATCCTGAGCTATGCTTGCAATAGCAAGGTTGCCGATAAAATCATTAACCACAGTCCAGGTTGCAGGAGTAGCAGTGATATCTGTAGTTTTCCATAATCCGCCACTTACGCTACCCACCCAAACTGTTTTGTTTGTTGCATCTGCCAAATCAACCCATATTGCTCTTGTACGGCCACCTGTTACTGCATTGTTAGCAGCACCACGGGTATTACCGTTACTTGGGCCAACGACATCTGAGTTTGGTCCACGTTCAGTCCATGTTAATGATGTTAATCTGCTGTTGATCCTGCCACTTTTTTTTGCTTCATACAATTCATTATACGCATTAATTAATCGTGAAGCAGGAATATAACCAAGCTTCATATCCTTGGTCATTAAAAATTCCATTTGCTGCGCCTGCAGAATTCCATCTTCATTTTCACCTTCCTCCTCATCTTCGCCTCTGTCATCATCGTCTTTCATAATGACTTTTGATGATTCTGCCCTGTTAAATTTTGAAAATATAACCGTTGTAGCTGCTAAAACAAAACCAGAAGTAAGTAGTACAAGGAAAAAACGTTTCATTTAGTTAAAGATTTATCTTCAAACATACCAAATAGCAGTAATATTTCCTGAATAATCTCAGGTAAAACACTGCTCAGAACGATCAAATCAAAAGGAGTTAACAGGGATTCCTTATCTTCGCAGCCCAAACAGTTCTTACAAACAAATGATCAGCAGAAGAAATATACGGGTTAAGGTGATGCAGACGCTCTATACATGTTTTACAAGAGAGGGCGACATTACAAAAGAAGAAGCATTACGTACTTTAGACAAGCACCTTGACCAAAGCCGCCAGCTTTTTGTTTTCCTTATTCATTTTTTAACTGAAGTATCACGCTATGCTGAGATCGATTCACGGCAGCGTGCCTCAAAACATTTACCTACTAAGGAAGATCTTAATGTAAATACCAAACTCGCCGGAAACAATGTTCTCTGGCAGATACTTGAAAACAGCTCTTACATTGCTGTTACAAAAGAAATCAAACCCGAACTGATTGATACAGGCGACTGGATAAAAAAAACCTATTCAGAGCTGGTTGAAACCGATGTGTACAAACAGTACATCAGCCGCCCGTTAAGAGAAAAGAAAGAAGAGAAAGATATTCTCGAATTCATCTTTACCGACCTGATGCTCCCCAACGATGATTTTATTTCATTCATCGAAGAAAACTTTGTGCATTGGGATGATGACTGCGAAATGATCAACGTTCTGATGCTCAGTTTAATTCAAAAACCTGCCAGCGGAGAATTTCAGCATTTCGTAACAGCTGAAAAAATGAAATTTGCAAAAGACCTTCTGATCAGTGTTATTGAAAAAGAAGAGGTTTGTACTTCCTACATAAAAGGTAAACTGCAGAACTGGGATCCTGAACGTACTGCCGTGCTTGATATGATTTTAATGCGTATGGGCATTTGTGAGTTCCTGTTTTTTGAAACCATTCCGCCAAAAGTAACCATCAATGAATATATTGACCTGGCGAAAGATTACAGTACACCACAAAGCGGGCATTTTGTAAATGGTATTCTCGACAGTATTCACAAGGACCTTGCATCCCAGAACAAATTGCACAAGATTTCCTTTAAGAAGTCTTAGGTGGAAGCTTTCCATTACATTTGCAACGAAATAAACCAAATTTGCAGCAGACAAAAACCATCTGAAGCAACACTGTATCATAATAAACACATCTGAACAATTAAAATTTAAAACAGATGAAAGAGCTTTTCTTATTTATCCTTGTTATTGGCGCTGTAGCGTGCAATAATGTTGCTAAAAACCCAAAAGATCCTGCCGGTCCTGCCGCATTACCAAATACTGCTGCAACTGCAACAACTGATTCTACCAAATGGACAACAGTTCAATGGCTCGATTCAACTCAGAACTTTGGTAAAGTAACTGATGGAGAAAAAGTAAAAATTTCCTTCCACTTCAAAAACACAGGAAGCCAGCCGCTGGTTATTTCTGATGTACATGCAAGTTGTGGCTGCACAGTTCCATCAAAACCCGAAGAGCCGATTGCTCCAGGTAAGGAAGGTGTGATTACTGCTGAATTCAACAGCAGCGGCCGTGTTGGAAAAGCTTCGAAATACCTGAACGTTACCTGCAACACAAAAGAAAACATTATTACTTTATTATTTGAAGGAGAAGTTTTACCTAAAAAATAAACAACATACACCACTGGTGAATATTGTTACATTGGAACACACCTGAAATTAAAAAACAAAAAAAATAAACAGATGAATTCTTTCTTTCTTTTTGCGATGGATCCTAAATCAGGAGGCGGTACCATGCAATTGTTGTTTCTTGGATTGATGATCCTTGTTTTCTGGCTTTTCATGATTCGCCCGCAGGCTAAAAAAGCAAAGCAGCAAAAAACATTTATCGACAACTTACAGAAAGGCGATAAAGTGGTTACAATTGCCGGTATTCACGGAGTAATAAACAAAGTGAATGATGATGGTACTTTATCACTTGAAATTAACCCTGGCAGCTATATCAAAATTGAAAAAAGCTCCATCAGCCTGGACTGGACAACACAGTTGAACAATCCTGGTGCTGAGAAAAAATAATTAAGCGAAAAGCCAACCGCATTTCGCCCATCAGTATGCTGAAAATAGGCTTAACAGGAGGTATTGGCAGTGGAAAAAGCACCATTGCAAAAGTATTTGAAGTACTGGAAATACCTGTTTATTATGCCGATAAAGCAGCAAAGGAACTGATGAATAAAAATGAGCTGTTAAAACAACAGCTCATTTTTCATTTTGGAGAGAACACGTATATTGATGGAATATTAAACAGGAAGTACCTGGGCGAAATTGTTTTTTCCAATAAAGAAAAACTGGAATTACTGAATAGTCTTGTGCACCCGGCTACAATTGCAGATGCAGCAAAATGGTTTCAGCAACAGAAAGCGCCTTACGTTATAAAAGAAGCTGCTTTGTTATTTGAAAGCGGGTCGGCCGAAGGTCTGGATTATGTAATTGGCGTATCAGCACCTGAAACAATTCGTATTAAAAGAGTAACTGACAGGGATGCTGTTGATGCAGCTGAAGTAAAAAAAAGAATGTACAATCAGCTGGATGAAACAATTAAAATGAAATTGTGCGATTTCATTATCCGTAATAACGAACAGGAAATGATTTTACCACAGGTATTACATCTGCATAAAGAATTGATTCAACGATCGGAAAAACTGAAAGGATGAGTTTACTATTTATGATCATAGTGGCAGCAGGTCTTCCATTTCTTACAGCACTCAGCTATAAGAATATCAAAAAAATGGAAGAAGAATTGGAAGGTGCACAAATTGCAAAAATTCCGGTTTACCTGCAATCTATGACTATGCAGATTATCCTTGCAGTACTTGCATTCTTCGCTGCTAAAAGTGAAGAAATAAGCATTTCGTTTAAAAGCATTTTTACAGGAAAAACAATTGGCGCAGCTTTGCTGCTTGTGCTGATAGCATTAATGCTGGCATGGATTTCTCAAAGATTTTCAAAAGAAAAAGACGAAAGCACTTTACACCATATTCTTCCGGATACAAACGTTGAACGTTTGCTTTGGGTGTTAGCTGTTGTAGTAGCCGCTTTTTGTGAAGAATACATTTACCGTGGGGTTCTGTTCAACATCATTGCAGGAATGGTGAAAGATTATACCATTTACGTTTGGATAACTGCTACCTTATTATCTGCTATTGTGTTTGCGTTCGGGCATGGCACACAAGGCGAAAAAGCAATACTGCAGATTATTCCATTCGCCGTTGGTTTCCAGTTCCTGGTATGGCTGAGCGGCGGGTTATTTTTACCAATGATTGCTCACTTCATCTACAATATACTGGTAGAACTTTTGTTTGGAGATAAGATTAAACAAGATGCAGAACGGTAAAGAATTATTTCTTACATCACTTTTCTACCACCCTACCCGTTCGCCCCAATTTCCTAATCCAAAATATTTATTGAGTGGAATATTTAACCCAAGCTGGTTGTACGAAATATTATTCTGCAACTGTGTTCTTGCATAACGTAACTGAAGTTTAGGCAGAAGCATTCCAACACCAAATGAAAATCCTGTTAACCCATTTGCACTGTTATAAATTCTTAGTTCCTTTCCCCTTAAATAATTATAACCTGCTGTTACCTCTACCCGCTGACCAATGAGAATTTGTGTTGAAAAAACAAAATGCTGAAACAATTTATCAAACGTAAACTTCCTATCTTTTGAATTTGCAACTCCGTTATCGTTATTAAACAATGTATCGTTGTAATTAAGATTAAACTGATGAAGATGATGTGCTGTTAACGAAAAACAGATCGGTGCTTTTGCAAGACGTTTTGAAATACCCGCCTGCACATCAAAAGGAAGTTCTTCCGGCACTGCCGTATTGTAACGTTTCAATTGCGAACCCATGTTTACTACCACAACTGAAGCCTGTAAAAAATTAGCTGAATCCCTGTACAAAACACCCACATCAGCAGCCATTGCCGATGAGCGGTACACACCGTAATTGCTGGAAAGAAATTTAAGGGATATGCCATATTTCCACCTGTTCATATACTCCCTGCTTGCTGAAACCTGGGCTACAAAATCCCGTGGTTTATAATTGCCCAACACATTTCCCGAAGCATCTGTTTGCTGTGTATTTCCATAATCAAAGTAAAAAACCGATGCTGCAAAATTTGTTTGCAGTGAAGGGCTGCGATATGCAAGCATCCAGTGTACGTTCTTTACTCCCGCATACAACGAATTAAAATTGGCAACCATTTGCGAATGCATTGAAGAATCAAGCTGTGCCGGATTATTAAACGCCAGTGATAAATCGTTTGATTGATTGGTAAGATTAATACCACCTGAAGCTGCAGTTTGCGGCGATGCAGGAAATTTTAAAAACTGGTAAGCACTGCTGCCACCCAATGTTTGAGCAGTGAGCTGTGAAATAAAAATAATTGAAAGAAAAACACAGGTGAATAATCGCATCATACCAGCTTAGTCAGCATGTAATTTAAACAAATCTCTGTTGTTGGCTGCAATAAAAAAATCCCTTCGTGTGGAAGGGATTTTTTATGCTTAAAATAAAATCGATTAATAACTTCTTAATTTCAGTTCAACACGACGGTTTTTAGCTTTACCAGCTGCTGTTTTGTTATCAGCAATCGGACGATCCTGTCCGTAACCTGCAGAAGTTAAACGGCTGGCATCAATACCTTGAGCAACTAAGTATGCTTTTACAGCTGCTGCACGGTTTTCAGACAAAGTCTGATTTTTAGCAGCATCACCTGAATTATCAGTGTGGCCTTCCACATCTACTTTAATTGAAGGGTTGTCTTTCAGAATCTGAGCTACTTCGTTCAAAGGAGCATAAGATTTTTTCTGAAGCTGGAAGCTGCCTGTTGTAAAGAATACATTTTGTGCAGCAAATTCAACTTTCTTAATTACTTCCTGTTTGATTTCAGGGCAACCTGCATTAGAAGCAACACCTGGAACAGTTGGACATTTGTCTTCTTCATCATTTACGCCGTCTTTATCTGTATCTGGTACAGGACAGCCATTATAACGTGCAACACCTGCAACAGTTGGGCATTTATCTTCTTCATCATTAATGCCATCTTTATCTGTATCAGGCACAGGGCAACCGCCGTAGCGTGCAACACCAAATACATTTGGACATTTATCATCTTTATCTGCAATACCATCTTTGTCTGAATCTGGGCATCCGTTTAATGAAGCCAGACCAGGAACATCAGGGCATGCATCATTAGCATCCAATACACCATCGCCATCTTTATCTTTTGGAACTTCAGGAGCTGGAGGCGGAGGAGGCGGAGGTGTTACTTTCTTTTCAGATAAAGGAACTGAAACACCAAATGAATGTGCAAAGCTGTAATTAGCTTTTGATGTTACAGGCACTCTGTAACCGGTATTTAAATGAAGGAACACTTCATTAAATAAGTTAAACTGCAAACCTGCACCCAAAGGCATGTAAGCTAAAAAAGTTGAATTGCCTTTAGCTGCACCAATACCAGCGGTGAGGTATGGTACTACCCAGTAATTATCGGGTAATAATTTCAGGTTCAGGTTGGCATCTGCTTCCATATAGAAATGATCGCCTGTGCTTACAGTTGTTGAATTACGAAGAGGATAATCAACGAATGAAGCAGTATAGCGCCCCATGAAATCAAGATTATTTGTAATACCCTGCATGTAGTTCAGTGTAAGGGCTGGTGACATTCTGCTAACCTTAAACAGATTCTTGTTGTTAATAACATAAGCAAGATTTCTGTCACGTACTTCCTGAGCTGATTTAAAATCTAACAGTGTAAACTGAAAACCAATAGATGGCTTTTTCTTCAGATTGTTATCTTGTCCGTTAACTGCATAAAGACAGATAACTGCAAGTAATAACAAAAATGCTTTTTTCATATAATAATTGTTTTTGACTGGGCAAAAATAAAGGTAGGCAGGTTATCCTGAAAATTATTTACTAACATTCTTTATCCAAAAAAAGTCTATTTCGAAGGAGGTTTCTTTCCCAAAACTTCAAGTTTAACCCTTGTTACCCCGCTTTTGGTAAATCCAAGCTTTACAGCAGCACTGCGTGTAAGGTCAATAATCCGCTTATTACGGTGATGAAGCCTGTCGTTAATCTTTACTATAACCGACTTGCCGTTGCGCAAATTTGTAACCCTCACATAAGTGCCAAGCGGCAGTGAGTTATGCGCTGCAGTGAGTTTTTGCTGACTGAAAATTTCACCGCTCGAGGTTTTGCGGCCATTAAACTTGTTAGAATAAAAGCTGGCAATTCCGTATTGAATTTTTTGTTTTGTGCTTTTTCTTGCTTTACTGCTGTCCTGGGCATAAAGAGAAGCAAAGCCCGTTAAAGCGATGCACAAAAAAAAGAATATGGCTTTATTCATTCGTTATTGTTTGTTGCCGAAATAATTTTCACGTGCCACTTTGTCCTCGTTGTAAATATCTTCAAAAAAAACAATTTTCCCGTTCTTCACTGAATTTGTAAAATAGCGGAAATAAACAGGGAGTTTTGATTTCACCCTTACTACATGCTTCTCTTTTCGTTGCAGCCATGTTTTAATTGAATCGCTGGGAACCCTGTCAGCATCAGCTGCATAATTTGCACTGTCAAGTGCAGAAATATAATAAGTAAGCTTTGCCCATTGTTCTACACGTACGCATCCGTGACTGAGAGCCCGGCTGTCACGCTTAAACAGGTAGCGTTGATTGGTATCGTGCAGATAAACAGCATACTTGTTAGGAAAATTGAATTTCAGAATTCCCAATGCATTATCATCACCACTACCCTGCACAACATTATATGGAATTCCTTTTTTATACTTCGACCAATCAACAGTGTATGGATCCACCAACTCCCCATCTCCCTTCATCAACATGTAACCTTTCTTTGCCAGGTAGCCCGGGTTTTTCTTTAATGCCGGCAAAACTTCCTTTAAAATAATACTGTTGGGAATTGTCCATTGAGGATATGTAACCATATTACTGATCTGGCTGCTTAATAATGGTGTTCTTGTTTTAGGATTACCAACCACAACTTTGCTTTCAATTTTCACTGAATCATTTTCCCACAACTGCAATGTGTACGAAGGAAGGTTCACCCAGATATAGCGTTGCGGCATTACCGGTGGCAACACTTTATACCTGTCGAGATTGATGGCAATGCGTTTGAACTTTTCAGCATCTGAATTATTTAAAGAGCGGATAAGTTGTGCGCCGAATTTCCCATCAACTGTTAAGTTGCGTTTCTTCTGTACTTTGATTATTGCACTTTTCAGCATGGCTGTATCCACTTCATTGGTTTGCCATAAAATCACACCTTCCTCTTTTAATCGTTTTACCAGTGATTGAACAAACTTCACTGAATCTTTATAGGGATATGAAACGTAAGTGAACTGTGATTTAAAATTTGCTGAATCGAGAAACTGTTTCAATGCATTTTTTAATTCAACATAACCATGATGTTTTGGTTCAAGCGAATGAAAGATTTCAGTTATTGATTGCGCTTTAAAAACTGATTCAAGATTTTTATGATAAAAACTATCAGTTAAAGTTGAGTCGGGATTCATATACATACTGTCAACACCAAGACGGCCTTTGTGCAGGTGTGCTGATATCAGAAAGAATGCATCGGTCAGCATCAGATCGGCTTTTGACCAAATAGTAGCATCACGCCTGTCACCAACAGAAGCACTGTCGGCAGCAATACGTTTCCTGAATGTCTGCAGGGTATGATTGTGATAATCTTCAGGAAACAATCCATACTCCTTTGCATGTTCAATAAACATTATCATTGAATCGGCAAGTGGCAGAAAGTTTTCATTCGCACTCCATATCCTTTGGTAATTATTGCCTGCATAATAATCTTTAATAACCTGCAGCAGATTAAGCCTTGTGCTGTCATCAGTCTTCCCTTCATTCGACTCTGCATAGTCAAGAATTTCCTGGATATTATCACCTACCCTTTCGTTCATTTTTTCAGGCTCAATAACAATATCTTTTTTTGTCTCTGCCCTGTTGCTACCGCAGGAAAAAGCAAAGAGCAAAACAGAAAAAAAGGACAAAACCAGAAAAGGAAAAAGTTGACGGTATTTCATGCACAATTCATTTATCTTTCCATTACAAAATTGCAGCAATGGTCGTTTTTCAGGGAAGTAAGATACCAAAACAGTTTTATTCGGCAATTACCATTGCATTGTTTTTTTTAATCGACTTTTCCACTGTTTTTGCCCAGCATTTTACAACCAGTTCGTACGGAGTTCATTACATCAGTTCTGCAAAATCGTACAAGCAAACAATTAAGGCCGACAGCAATAAAAAAATGTATAACCTGCAGCAGATTATACCCGGTATCATCGTTGATTTACGTTATGCTTCCTCGCAAAACTTTGTAAGAAAATCACTATATCCCGTTGACGCAGCAGCTCCCTTTTTACGATTACCTGCTGCAAAAGCACTTCAACTTGTTCAGCAGGAATTAAAAACCGAAGGTCTGGGTCTGAAAATATTTGATGCATACCGGCCATATTCTGTTACTGTTCAGTTCTGGGAACTGGTGAAAGATGAACGCTATGTTGCCAACCCGGCCAAAGGCAGCGGACACAATCGTGGACTTGCCATTGATTTAACCATCATTAATCTTTCAACCGGAAAAGAAGTTGATATGGGAACCGGTTTTGACAATTTTACCGATACTGCACATCATTCATTTACACAATTATCACAGTCAGTTTTACAAAACCGGAAACGGTTAAAAGAAGTAATGATGAAATATGGTTTTCAGCCGCTGGAAACAGAATGGTGGCATTACTACTGGCCCAACGACAGAAATTATGAAGTGCTTGATCTTAATTTTTCCCAGCTGAGAAGAATTAATTAATTACAATCACATCAACAACTGCATCAAGATTGATCTTTCCGTAAATATGTGGGAATGTATCGCTGGTGGAAGGACTCCATTCAAATACAAACTGAACATTTAATTTGTCGGTATCAATTACAAGTTTTACCAAAGCTGTTTTACCGGCGAAATAACGTTGTAAAACTCCTTCAACCTGGTTTTCCTGTGAACAATGAATAAAACCTTCTTCTTTTAATGAAGGTGATTCATAGTAACCTTTTTCCTTTGCTGCATTCCATTCTGATGCAGTGGTAACGTGATAAATAATGGGCATCGTTAACTATTAAAATATCATTGAAGATACAGATTCTATAAAATTCGTTTTATCCGTTGTTCCTGAAGCATTAAATCAACCAGGACTAAGGCTGTTGCGGCTTCAACAATAACAGGTGCACGAAGAGCAACGCAAAGATCATGACGACCTTTTACAGAAAATGTTTCCTGTTGTTCTGTATCCCAGTTTAAACTTGTTTGTTCTTTTGGAGTTGATGATGTTGGTTTGATAGCCAGGCGGAAAACAAGTTCATTTCCATTGCTGATACCGCCAACAACACCACCTGCATGATTGGTTCTTGTTTTGCCATCCATGTTTTCAATTGCATCGTTATGTTCGCTGCCAAACATTTTTGCAGCTTCAAAACCGGTACCAAATTCAACACCACGAACAGCAGGGATTGCAAACATCATATGAGCAATCACCGATTCTACTGAATCGAAATAAGGTTCACCTAAACCAACAGGCAATCCGCTTACACGGCATTCAACAATTCCTCCCACTGTATCTTTTGCATCAATTGCTTTTTGTAATCCTCTTTCAAGGTCTTTATCGCCGGCAATTTCTGTCACATCAGCATGAATGCTGATGCCATTCAACAGTTTTTTTGCAATTGCTCCTGCTCCAACAAGTCCTGTTGTAAGCCTTGCACTGAAATGCCCGCCTCCACGATAATCTTCATGGCCGCCAAACTTCTGATGTGCAACCCAATCGGCATGACCGGGGCGTGGAATGCTTCGCTGTTTCTGGTAATCTTCGCTGCGTGTATTATTGTTTTCAAAAAAGATGGAAATCGGGAAACCCGTTGTTTTTCCATTGAACAATCCACTTTTGAAAAAAGGATAATCAGCTTCCTGCCGTGGAGTTGTACCTTTTTGTTTACCACCTTTTCTGCGTTCAAGATCGGGAAGTAAATCATCTTCTGTTAATGATAAACCGGCGGGACATCCATCCACCACAATACCTACACTTTCGCCATGCGATTCGCCGAAAATTGAAACACGAAATAATGTACCGTATGAGTTCAAAGCTGAAATGTTTTTTATAAAGATACGTTTGCTCCCAGTAATTTCAGATGATCGTAGAAATCGGGATAAGATTTATTAATGGCTTCTGCTTCTTCAATCACCACATCCGCATTTGCTTTTAATGCTGCAACAGCACAAGCCATGGCAATACGATGATCGTGACGGGAATGAACAGTTGCACCAGTTAATCCTTTGCTGCCATGAATGATCATTAGATCGTCCTGCAGATCAATCTGCACACCCAGTTTAGCAAACTCTTCCTGCAGGGTAATTGCCCTGTTGCTTTCTTTATGCGTTAACCGGGTAGTGCCTTCAATTACTGTTTTTCCATTACAGTATGCAGCTAAAGCCACAAGCGGGGGAAACAGATCGGGGCATTCTGTTGCATTGAAATGAAATGCTTTTAACGGTGCCGGACCAATTTCAATCTGTTCACTCTGAATAGAAATTTTACAACCGCAATCCATGAGCGCCTGCAACACGGCTTTATCAGCCTGCGGTGAATAAACATCAAGTCCTTTCACTGTAATTTCTCCTGCAACTGCACCCGCAACAAGAAGAAATGCTGCACCGCTCCAGTCGCCTTCAACGGTGTAATGATGAGTTGTTGTTGCTGATTGATGTGAAGCTGCTTCAAAATAAAACTCTTCAAAATTTTTATTGACAGGAACTTTCAAACCAAACTGCTTCATTACATCTAATGTAAGATCGATGTAAGGTTTGCTTTTGAGATTATTTACTTTGATGGATACATCACTTGCATTGCTTGCTGCATAAGCAAGTAACATACCTGTTAAGAATTGAGAACTGAGCGAGCCGTCGATTTCAATATTCTCCGGCACAATAGGGCCTTGTATGGAAAGCGGCAATTTACCTTCGTTGCTTTTTACCTGCACACTTAACTGCGGAAGAATTTCATCAAAGAAATTCATTGGCCGTGTAACCAGACTTCCACTTCCGTTTACAGTCATTTCTTTTTCACTTAAAGCCACTAACGGTGTAAACATGCGGATGCTTAAACCACTTTCACCACAATTAATTTCATTGCTTACTGGTTTTACACCAGCGCTTTCAATGATCAATTCTTCGCCTGAAAGATGAATAACAGCTCCCAGCTTTTGTACAATATCCATTGCAGCTTTATCATCATTGCTGTTGCCGGGATTTTTAATAACACTCTTCCCTTTTGCAACCAATGCTGCAGCACAGGCACGCTGCATACTGCTTTTGGATGCATTGGCCTGTATAACGCCAGTTAATTTTGATGGATGTATTGTTACATTCATTATTTCTCTTTAAAATAGCTTTTGGTTACTTCAATTAATCCAACAATGTTGTCATTAAACTCTTCTAATTCTTCAGCAGGAACCCATAATTCGTTGTGTATTTCTCCTCCAACATTTTGAATCTCGAATTTCTTTAAGTACTCCGAATCAACACTGAACTTAGTTACAAATCCAGCCCCATAAGCAGGAACATTCCATTCAACACTTATTTGAATAGCATATTCTTCATTCATTACAGGGTAAAAAATGGGTTGATCAGGTAAGCGTGGCGGGAACTTTTTCCATCCGGATTCTTCGATTAAGTCTAACTCCTTCTGACCAACAGGTCGATATAGAATTGTCGTACTCATCTCAGTTTATAAATTATTAATCAGTTCTTCCAGTTGAACCATTGGAATGTTCAGCACTTTTGCATCACCAATTTTATTCAGCAATACATACTGCATATAATCCTGCTGTTTCTTTTTGTCTTTCTTCAGCGTTTCAAACGCTTTGTGTTTATTGTAAACGTATGCTGATGGAAGATTGTATTGATCTATCAGTTTTACCAAACGGCCCAGATCAGCCGAATAAAAGTTATTGATCTCTTCTGAAATTTTTGCTGCAGCTACCATTCCAATTGTTACTGCGTGGCCATGCATGAGTTTATATTCGTTTTCAATGGCATGCCCGAGTGTATGACCAAAGTTGAGCAGTTTACGATCAGCTTTTTCAAACTCATCTTCCTGCACCACTTTTGTTTTAATGAGGCAGTTGCGCTGAATTAATTGCTGCAGTGCTTCGTTATTGGTTTGATAATATTCAATAGAATGCTGTTCCAGTTCATCAAACATTGCAGCATCTTTAATACAGGCATGTTTAATGATTTCTGCAAAACCATTTTCCCATTCTTTCAATGGCAACGATTTCAGCAATGAAAGATCATACAGCAAAAACGCAGGCTGACGGATAGTGCCAACCATGTTTTTATAAATACCTACATCAATTCCGTTTTTACCGCCAATGCTTGCATCAACCATTGCAAGAATACTGGTGGGAACAAATCCAAATGATACACCACGCATGTACACACTTGCAATGTAACCCGTCATATCTGTAATCACACCGCCGCCTACACCAATCAATGTTGATTTACGATCGGCTCCCATTTCAATCAACTGCTGAATAACACTGTCAACTGTTGCCTGTATTTTATATTCCTCACCAGGCTTCAGTACAATGGTATTCCATCCTTCAAACTTTGAAGTATGTGCATGAAATAAATGTTCATCGGTAATAATAAAACTGTTGTTGATGTCAACAATCTCTTTTAAACCGGTCAGATCTCCATTGAAATAATAATCAACTGTTGCAGATGAAAACTTGTATGATTGCTTTCCCATAAATTCTTCTATTGATCAAAAAACTTCCATCAACAATGTATGATGCAGGATGTTCACCCGCATTCACCATTGACAATTCACCTTAAGAATCCAATACTTTCTTCTGGTGATTGATACTTTCCATGTGCACAGCATCAAGATATCTTGTAATAAACTCTTTGCTTAATCCTTTACGTTCACCTTCACGGTATGCTCTTTCAAGAATTTCGTTCCAGCGTGTTGTTTGCAAAATGGTGATGTTGTTATCTTTTTTATACTGACCGATGTTTTCAGCAATCTTCATACGCTGACCAAGAATCTGCATCAGTTCATCATCAAGATGATTGATCTGCTGACGGAATTTCTCCAATGCAGCATGATATTCTTCCGATGCAACATCTTCTTTACGCCAGATAATGCTGTTGAGCATTTCAGCCAGGCGTTCAGGAGTAATCTGTTGTTTTGCATCGCTCCATGCATTGTCAGGATCAATGTGGCTTTCAATCATCAAACCATCAAAGTCAAGATCAATTGCTTTTTGTGCAGTTTCCAGTAATAAGTCTCTGCGTCCGCAAATATGTGAAGGATCGTTGATCAGGATCTGATCAGGGTTACGGCGTTTCATTTCAATTGCAAGATGCCACATGGGCGCATTGCGGTATTCAGTATTTCCGTAAGAAGAAAATCCACGGTGAATTAAACCAATCTGTTTTACACCTGCACGTGCCACACGCTCAATTGCACCACTCCACAATTCAAGATCAGGATTGATGGGGTTTTTGATCAGCACCGGAATATCCACGCCACGTAAAGCATCAGCCACTTCCTGTACGCTGAAGGGGTTTACAGTTGTACGTGCACCAATCCAGAGTACATCCACATCAAAAGTGAGAGCATCTTCCACCTGTTTACCAGTAGCAACTTCAACAGTTGTTGGCAAGCCGGTTAACTCTTTTGCTTTTTGCAACCAGGGTAAACCCTTTGCACCAATCCCTTCAAACATACCGGGTTTGGTACGAGGTTTCCAGATACCTGCACGAATCATGTTTACTTTGCCGGTTGCAGCTAACCGTTGTGCTGTTGACACTAACTGATCTTCTGTTTCAGCACTGCATGGGCCACTGATGATGAGTGGCTTTGTTCCCCATGCTTCCTGCACTTTCTCTTTCATATTTGCTTCAATTGTTTGCATTGTTATAGTTTGTAAAGTTAAGTTATATGTAGCGAACACTTGTTTTGCTCCCCAACACCTGTTGTGTCACTCACATCATCGTTCGGTAATTCTGTTCTGCTTCTTCCATCTCAGTTTCTCCGCCATTCATCTTTTCGCATCTCAAATTTTACTTCTCCTCTTCCGTATGTTCCGTTTTCACGCCAACCTTTCATTCTGTAAAATGTTTCTGCTCTTGAACCGGGAGCAGTGCTCAGCCAAACCATTTCATCTGTTTGTTCAAAATACCAGTTCATCATCGTGTCGTGTAACCGGCTGCCGATCCCTTTTGCTTCACTTGCCGGGTCAACAAACAATGCCCAGATATTATGATCAACCAAATCAGCAATGGCAAATCCAACCACCACCTCATCCACACAACAAACCCAGCCCTTTCCTCTTCGTGTAATATAATCTTCCACATCAGCATCAGTTACCAATGCAGGATTGCTGAGTACGTTTTCCTTTACTGCTAAACGCACAACCTGCATTTGCTTAATATCGCTTACCAATGCTTCTCTGAAAATCATTTTATTTAATTTTTTTCATTTACAATTCACTACTTAATTATCCGCCTGATCTGGTTTGCCTGTTCAATTAATTTCTTCAGCTCATCTTCACTTCCATCCTGTATTTTATCCCTGAATTTTTTCAGTTGTTCAATATGTTCATTCAGTACATCCAGCACATTTACTTTGTTCTGTAAAAAAATCGGTACCCACATTGCCGGGTTACTTTTTGCCAAACGTACAGTGCTTTCAAAACCTGCACTGGCCAGTCCGAAAATGGCACTGTCTTCCCGTTCTTTTTCCAAAACCGTATTGGCAAGCGCAAAAGATGTGATGTGCGAAATATGACTTACATAAGCTGCGTGCAAGTCATGTGCACTTGCTTCCATTTGCAGTAAATGCATGCCTATTTTGCTGTACATAATTTTTGTCCACTGTACAGCATCTTCATCACTTTCTTCTTCGTTACAGATAATTACTGCTTTGTTTTCAAACGCATTTCTAACAGCTGCTGCCGGACCACTGTATTCTGTACCCCACATTGGGTGTGTTGCAACATAACGTCCACGCTTTGGATGGTTACGTACGGCTTCCACCAACTGCGATTTTGTTGAACCAAGATCAAGTACAATCTGCTGATCAACTTTGTCTAATATCTTCGGCAAAAGACCGGTCATCTTATCCACCGGCATTGCAAGTATAATTACATCCGATTGCTGAATGGCTTCATCCAGCGGAAGTATTTCATCCACCAGTTCAAGTTCCAATGCCTTTGCTTCATGTTCAGGGTTTGCATCCATACCTATCAGCCTTGAAGAAATTTTCTTCTCGTGCAGACGTATAGCCAGCGAACCTCCAATGAGACCAAGACCAATGATTGCAATTCGTTTCCGTTCCATATCAGGAAAGAGTTTTTTTAATTCTGTCGATTGATTCTATCAACTTCACTTCATTGCTGCACAAGCTTACACGTACATATTTATCGCCGGCATTACCAAAAATTCCACCGGGAGTAATAAACACATTGCTGTTGTAAAGCACTTCATCGCTCAGTTCAAATCCTGTTTTATATTTCTCCGGAATTTTTGCCCAGATAAACATTCCTGCCTGGTCTTTTGAATATGTACACTTCAACAGGTCGAGAATTTGAAAAGCCTTTTCACGTCGTGCCCTGTACACCGCATTTACTTCATCATACCAATCTTTTCCAAGTCCCAATGCTTTTGCTGCAGCAAGCTGAACAGGTAAAAACATACCACTGTCCATATTGCTTTTAAAACGCAGCACTTCCTCTATACGTTCTTTTGCTCCACACAACATGCCTACACGCCAGCCTGCCATGTTCTGACTTTTACTGAGTGAGTTTAATTCAAGCACTACCTCTTTCGCTCCTTCAATCGCAAGCAAACTTGAAGGATTATCGTTCAGAATAAAACTGTACGGATTATCGTGAATGATTAAAATATCTTTTTTCTTAGCAAATGAAATCAGTTGTTTAAAGAACGATTCTTCAGGTAATTTACCCGTTGGCATGTGCGGATAATTTACAAACATGAGTTTCACTTTCGATAAATCTGCTTTTGCTAATTCTTCAAAATCAGGATGCCAGTTCAGGTCTTCTTTCAGTTCATAAGAACGGATGGTTCCGCCTGCCAGTTTTACCGCACTGCTGTAAGTTGGGTAGCCGGGATTGGGGACTAATGCTTCATCACCTTCATTCAGGTAAGTCATGCAGATATGCATAATACCTTCTTTACTACCAATCAGCGGCAATATTTCTGTATCAGGATTCAGTTCAACGCCATACCATGTGTTGTACCAGTCGCTCATTGCTTTTCGTAAAACCGGTGACCCTTTGTACGATTGATAAGCATGTACGTTGGGCTTTGCACTTTCTTCCTGCAGGGTTTTAATTACATCGGGGTGCGGTGGCAAATCGGGACTTCCAATACCAAGATTAATAATATTTTTTCCCTGTTTGTTCAGTTCATCAATTTCCCTCAGTTTTTGAGAGAAGTAGTATTCACCAATTCCTTCTAATCGTTTAGCTGTTTGCATCGTTATTAATTATATAATCAGGTTAAGCTTCTTTTCCGTTTTTATAAACTCCATAAATTTTCATTTCAACAGTTTCAGGTGTTATTTTATCTATTACCTGGTGAAACTGGTACAGCGTATCAAACTCCATATCTGCATGAAAACTGTATTTGAAATCACTGCCTGGAATCGGGAAACTCTGCAGTTTACTCAGGTTAATTCCACCATCAGCAATAATACCAAGCACCCTTGCCAAACTTCCTCTTGAATGATCGGTTACAAAATTCACCGATGCTTTATTGGCATTTTCAACCTGCACTTTCTTATCATCCCTCTGCAACACTAAAAACCTGGTATAATTATTTTTCATTGTTTGAATGGAAGGTGCCAGCACTTCAAGGTCGTACAATTCAGCAGCGAGTTTGCTGGCAATTGCTGCCACATGCTTGCTTTTGTGCTGATGAATATTTCTTGCGCTGAGGGCCGTATCTTCTGTTTCAACCAGTTTCCATTTGTATTTATCCAGGAAGTCGTAGCACTGCTGAAGCGCCATTGTATGCGAATGAACTTCTTTAATATCTTCCAGCTTAACACCGGGATTTACCAACAGGTTTTGCTTGATCTGTAGGTAAACTTCACCCACAATCGTCAGATTACTTTTTTGAAGAAGGTTGTAGTTAGGTAAAATACTTCCGGCAATTGAATTTTCGATTGCCATCACTGCCCCATCACTTTCCTTTTTGTTGGCACCAATTTTCACCACTTCCCTGAACGTATCGCAGGTAATCACTTCCACTTCCTTTCCAAAAAACTTTCTTGCAGCCACCTGGTGAAAACTTCCTTCATATCCCTGGATTGAAACCTTAATCCCCTTCCCATCGGTGGAAGATACCGGGGCTGCAGCCTGTTCTGCCTTTACATCTGTTTTTCCTCGTTCAGTCATTTTATATATTTTACCTTTTCAAAAGTTTTATTAACAAAAATCCCGGCCTTTCAGCCGGGATTCTTTATGTTGATTTCTTTATTTAGTTGTTTACAGTCAACAAAAGCATTCCCGGCTTCTTACTAAAGTAAAAAAAGCTAAAATAAAAGTAACGGTATGCCTTAGACTGTGTCATTGAGTGTCAAATATAACCTGATCTCTGCACACTACAATTGTTAGTTTTAGAAAAAAGAGAAAGATTTCTGCGAAAACGATTGCAAACTGAGGGTGTTTTAAGGTATAAAACGAAAAAAGCCACTCTATGAGTAGAGCGGCCGTTAACGATTGCTTGCCATATGAAAATTTTTGTCACGGGCTAATCATTCACCCGGCAAGCTGGGATATTCATTCTTCACACCAGCCCGGAGCCAAGTAAATTACTTCTTAGCAGCTGTATCAACTTTAGCAGCAGCTGTATCAACTTTAGCTGTGTCAGCTTTAGGAGCTGTAGTGTCAGCAGCAGGAGCTACTGTAGCAGCTGTGTCAGTTGTAGTTTTAGTGTCACCTTCGTTGTTACATGCAACAAAACCGAGGATTGCAAATGCTAATAAAAGCTTTTTCATTCTTTAATTTTTTTAAGTTTTAAGATAATTATCAGGGATTAATACAGGAAGCAGAAAAAGGTAACCCGGTTTTTTTAAAAAAAATTTTTAGCCGTTCTTTGGGTTACAAATTGCTCATTTTTGTATTAAAAGCAGAACATAGTGAAACCTGAGATAAACGAATCAGACTTACTGGAAGGATTAGCCCGGAACGACAGGAATACTGTTGAGACCCTGTACAAGCAGAATTACAATATGGTACAGGCCTATATTCTCAACAATAATGGAACTACAGATGATGCAAGAGATATTTTTCAGGAAACTATGATAGTTCTTTATGAAAAGGCAAAAGGCGGGGAACTGGAACTGAACTGCCAGATTAAAACTTACATCTATTCCGTAAGCAGGCGCATCTGGCTGAAAAAGCTGCAGCAGCTGCAGCGATTTGGAGCTCCTGTTGAAAATATGGAAGATACGGTACCCGTTGAAGAAGACCTGGAAGATCACGACCGGAAAAACGAAGCATTTGGCGTGATGGAAAAAGCTCTGGGGCATTTAGGCGAACCCTGTAAAAGTTTACTGGAAGCCTATTACATTCATAAAAAGCCGATGAATGAAATAGCTGAAAGCTTTGGTTATACCAATGCCGACAATGCAAAAAACCAGAAGTACAAATGCCTGATGAGACTGAAAAAATTATTCTTTGCTCAATATAAAAAAGAGGACTGAGATGGATGATATTTTACTGTTAGATGCGACTGAGCGTTACCTGAAAGGGGAAATGAGTGCTGAGGAAAAAGCTATGTTTGAACAACTGAGGCAAACAAAACCAGAAGTTGATCAACTGGTGGTTGAGCAATCATTCTTTTTACAGGAACTGCAGCGATTTGGAGATACACGTGAAATGAAACACTCGCTTCACGAAGTTCACAATCAATTATTACAGGAAGGTGCAATTAAAGCTGAAGAGCTTTCAGCTGGGGCCCGTGTTGTAAATATCTGGAAACGCTACAAACGTGTAATTGCTATTGCAGCTTCTATTGCAGGTATTACAGCTTTAAGTATTAGTGGGATGGCTATTTTGCTTGCTCCGAAAAGCGATACCAAGGTTTTAACTGAATTAAGCAGAAAAGTTGACAATCTTGAAATCAAGCAAAAAATTCAAGACAATAAACTCAACAAATTCATCAGCAAGATTGAACCGGGTGTTGTGATCAAAGAAAGCGGTTCTGCTTTTTTAATTGATGGTAAAGGCTATCTTGTAACCAACGCTCATGTGGTAAAAAATGCCAAAGGAGCAATTGTTCTTAATAACAAAGGCAGTGAGTTTAAAGCTATTATTCTGAAAGTTGATGATGTAAAAGATATTGCAATTTTAAAAATTGAGGATAAAGATTTTAAACCATTGGGAACATTACCTTATGGCATCCGCAAATCTTCAACCGCTCTTGCTGAACCAATTTTTACGCTGGGTTATCCAAGAAATGAAATTGTTTACGGCGAAGGCTACCTGAGCTCTGTTACTGGTTTTAACGGTGATACATTAAGTTGCCAGATTGCAATTGCAGCCAATCCTGGTAACAGCGGTGGACCTGTATTTAACCGCAAAGGCGAAATTGTTGGTGTTCTCAGTACAAAAGAAACGCATTCAGAAGGTGTAGTTTTCGCTATTCAATCAAAATACATTTTTGATTTCATCAATGACCTCAAAAAACAGGATTCTGAAATGCAGGAGATCAAAGTACCAGTTGCTTCTTCACTTAAAGGAATGGACCAGGTGCAGCGTGTTAACAAATTGCAGGATTACGTATTCATGGTGAAAGTTTATTAATCTGATTTCACAATAGATTTATATAAAATGAAAGCCCCGCAATTGCGGGGCTTTCTAATATCAGTTGGTTTGGGTTTTTACCATTTGTCAACCTCTTCATTTGCCAGGTTGTTTCCTGCACTTGCATCAGTTGCTGCAACCGGTTCTTCTTTAACTTCAACCGGAGCTTGAGCTGGTGCTGCTTCAACTTCATTTACAACAGCAACAGATTCATTTGCATCATAGTCTCCGCTTGATGGAGCATCTTCATGATTAAATGCATCAAAGTCAAAATCAGGCATTAATTCTGTTTTCACATAATCAACCGCTTCATTCAATCCTTTAATGAATTTGTTGAAGTCTTCTTTGTAAAGGAAAATTTTGTGACGGTCATAACCTTCACCTGTAAAACGTTTACGGCTCTCCGTAATAGTGAGGTAATAATCATTTCCACGTGTAGACCTTACATCAAAGAAATAAGTTCTTCTCTTTCCTGCACGGATTCGTTTGCTGTAAATACTTTCCATCCGTTTGTCATTGTTTTCGTACGCCACAGTTTTTAAGTTTTAGTTGTGCAATCTTTTTTTCAAACAGCGACAAAGATATATTTCTTTTGCATTTGGCAAAATTTTCCTCAAGTTGGCATATTTAAACAATCAGGAGGGAATTTCTTCGAGTTGCTGACGCCTGTACAAATCGGCGTAAAGCCCTTTCCTGGCCAGCAATTCTTCGTGTGTACCCTGCTCGGCTATATGCCCCTCTTCCATTACAAGAATCCGGTCAAACTGAAGCAGGGAAAAGATTCTGTGCGTAATTACAATAGCAGTTTTATCCTGTAAGTAACCCGATAAATGGGTAAGTATTTCCTGCTCAGTTCTTGCATCTACGGCATTTAAACAATCGTCAAGAATAATGAAGCCGGGATCTTTTACCAACGCCCTTGCAATTGAAATACGTTGTTTTTGTCCTCCACTCAGCATTACTCCCCGTTCACCCACAACCGTATTATAGCCTGCAGCAAATGAGCGGATATCTTTATCAACGGCCGCATAAACAGCAGCCTCTTTTATTACATTATCATCCTTTACTTCACTGCCAAAAGAAATATTGTTGAGGATCGAATCACTAAACAAAAACACTTCCTGCGGAATATAACTCACCTGCTTGCGGTACTGCTGCACATCGAGCGAGGATAGTTCAACTCTATCAATTTTGATATTACCAGAAGAAGGATCATAAAAGCGCAACAGTAACTGAGCTATAGTTGATTTTCCCGAACCGGTGCGGCCAATTACAGCTACCTTCTGCCCCTTGCAGATTTTTAAATTGAAATGCTTCAACGCTTCGATGCCGGTATGCGGATAAGTGAAACTAACATCATTAAATTCAATATCGCCTTGTACACTATGAGGAGCCGAGTTATTACCAGATTCAATGACAGGTTCAGTTAATAAAAATTCGTTTAATCTTCTTTGCGAAGCTGCAGCACGCTGAATAGTACTTGCCACCCATCCGATCGCACTTACCGGGAAAGTCATCATTGTAAGATACATGATGAATGCAGCCATATCGCCTATTTTGATTGACCCGTCAAGGTTTTTTAATCCTCCAATGAAAACAACTGATATTGTACTGATGCCAATAATAAATGCCATTACAGGAAAATAAACAGCTTCAATTTTATACAACCCCATAGCACTTGTGCGGTACTGCTCACTGTTTGATTGAAAAAAACGAATGATTGCATTTTCCTGAACGAAAGATTTAATAACCCTTATACCTGAATACGCCTGTTGCGCATTGGTTGTAAGATCAGAAAGCCGGGCCTGCACTTCCTCACTTTTTTTATTAATGATGGTATTTACAAAATAAATAGTGATGGCCAGTATAGGTAATGGTGCAAGTGCATACAACGATAATTCAGCATTTTTCTTTACCATGAAAAACACGCTCAGCGAGATGAGTGCAACAAGATTAATCAGGTACATGATTGCCGGACCAGTGTAAGAACGAACCCTGCTTACATCTTCTGCCATACGGTTCATTAAATCACCTGTTTCATGTGTCTTGTAAAAATTGGTATCGAGTTTCAGGTAATGTTCAAATACTTCATTTTTCTGATCATATTCAATAAACCGGCTCATTACAATAACCGTTTGCCGCATAAGGAACATAAAAAAACCTCTTAATACAGCAAACAGTAAAAGAATTAAGCCAAATAATGCCACAACCCCTGTGAAAGAAAAACCGGAAGCTTCAATTTTAGCGATGATCAGGTTTACCAACCAGTCATTATATGCACGTGAATGACTTTGGTGAGCGTTGGTAAGATACAGTTGTACTTTATCAATAATATACCCTGTAACCTGTGGGGCCAGTACTGCGAAATAGTTAGAAATGAAAATAAAAAAAATACCCAGCAGCAAACGCCACCGGTATTTCCAGAAATATTTGTTGAGATAAAATAAATGCTTCATGCGGGAGCAAAGTTACAGGTAGAAAAGTTCCTGCAGCACCATTCATCAAATGCAGCTCACACATTTCACATCAAAACATATTCAGCATATAAATTAAGACTGAATATAGCTTTTCAGATGTTCAATCGTTTCTTTTTGTGAAAGTATGGTTTCGGTTACCACATCGTTAATAGAAATAATTCCTGCTATTTCGTCATTATCAAACACAGGTAAATAGCGAATATTACTTTCGCTCATAATATGCATGCAGGTTTCAATTGAGTTTTCCGGCGTTACACGGGGAAGCCCGGTAGTCATTATGTCTTTCACAAAAGTTTCGGTGGAAGACTTCCCTTTCAGTACAATTTTACGGGCATAATCCCTTTCTGTCATCACACCAAGGTACTCTCCGTTTTCAATAACCATCACTGAACCAATATTTTTTTCAGCCATAATTTGCAAGGCATTAATAACCGGAAGACCTGGTTCAACAGTTACAATATTTTTTCCTTTTCGCTGGAGGATGTGTGATACTTTTCTCATAATATGGCTTTATTAAACTTTAAATTAAGAAAAAAAAGCTTTCTGAAAATTCTCAAATAAAAAAAGGACAAAAAAATGGCTGCCCGAAGACAGCCATTCTACTTAAACGAACTATATAAATTTAGTCGGTATATGAACCATCAACTGGCTCATAGCTACCAGTAAGAATACGAACGAAATCAATTAAGGCCCAAATGCCAACTCCCAAAAGAACAATATAGCCAATTATTGCAAGTGCAGGAAGTGTAACAGTTTCAGTAGCTGTAACTGAAGCGAATCCCACAACCATTAATACTATTCCAAGAATGGTTAAACCCAGCTTAATAAAACCATTTCTTTTATTACCTAAATAAAAGTCATGGACACCAAGATTGCCCAGGAAAAAGCAAAGAAGTGCAGCAGCGATTTTGCTTTTATCACCGTATTTCTTCCCTTTTGCAAATAATTTTTCGAATTTGCTTTTAAACACTTTCATGAAAAGCTTGCCTTTCGACATTTTTTTTGCCTCAGTTTGAGCAACTGGCGCTACAGACGCTTTTGCATTGTCCGTTGAATTTGAAGGAACGTAAATCATTCCTGCAAACGATGATACACTGAACAGAACTGTGAAAAGTAAAACAGTAAACTTTCTCATTGTGAGTCTGATTTTGGTTAATAATGCTCTAATATATTAAAAGGAATAAAAAAAAAACAAATAGAAAAATCAATAATTTCTAATCTCTGAAATATCCATCAACGGGTTCATATTTACCTGTTCCGATTCTGATTGCATCAATAAGCGACCAAATACTTAATGAAAGAAGTAACAGCATTCCTATTAATAATGTAACAGGAAAATCAACAACCTCTGTATAGACAGCGATATATCCTGATATGTATAAAACCATTGCTACAATGTAAATTCCAAGTTTGATGAATCCGTTTCTTTTGTTTCCAAGGTAAAAATCATGGATACCAAGATTACCAAGAAACAAAGCAAGCAGTATGGCCGCCAGTTTACTCTTTTCACCATTCTTCTTAAAGGAGCCTGTTATGTTGTTTAATTTTTTCTTGAAAACTTTTACAAACAACTTTCCAGTACCCAGCTTTTTGACTGTTTTTGTCTCTGCATTATTAACGACTATATTATTTGAAGATGGAGATGCCGGAACTGAATTGGGTACATATATTACTCCAGCAAACAAAGATGAATAAGCGAACAATACGATGAGTAATAAACTAAAGGCTTTCATGGTTTTAGTTTTACAATTATAATGTGTGGGTAATTGATTTTATAAGCGTAGTAACAGGTTAAGCAGATTTATAGCAGATAAAAAAGCCGGCAATAAAAAATGCCGGCTTTTTTTACGTTTACTTGTAATAGTTTTTCATAACAACCAAAGCATGAATAAAGCCTGGCAGCCAGAACAACAATGTTAGGATCAGATTTACAACCCATGTGCTTCCTTTCCAGTTATCAAAGATTCCCATTGCAATCCATGCCAAACCAAAGATTGCAAGCACGATATACAATCCCTTTGGAATATCTGCTGTGCTTCCTCCTTTCCTCATGTTTTTCTGTGCAGCTTTCAATGCCATCTTTTGCACGAAAGTCATTTTCTTACCTGTCATTTGTTCAACTTTTGCAGGTGTGAGTGAAAGAAAAGCCTGAGCATCTTTTTCCTTCATTGACATTGCGATATTAACAGGATCGCCTGCTTTGGAATTGTCGGTTGCATTTGAAGGAACATAGATTATTCCGGCGTTAACTGTTACGCCGAAAACTACTGCAAGAAACAGAATTGTAAATTTCTTCATGATGAATATGTTTTTTGGTTAATAATGCGCCTAAATTATATAATTGATTGCAGTATTTATATTACTTTTTTTCAACATTCAGATAATCATCTTTTGACAATGTAAAACACGTCAACAATGAAGTAATTTTTGGGGGATATTTATTGTCTGATTTCATTCCCTTATCTTCGCAAAAAAATCACTGCATGGAAAAGAAATCATCTGCGCTCAACTGGTTATTATTTTTTGCATCTGTCGGTGCATTCTTTCTTCTGTTCTGGTTAAAACCTGAATTTATTACGGTAACATTACCTTTTGTCGTTTATTTTCTTGCCAAGGCACTTGACCTGATTTAATACGAACATATTTATATAAAGAAAACCCGTTGCATAGCAACGGGTTTTCTTATGCAGCAAGATTAAAAAAGCCGCAGTAAACTGCGGCTTTTCTTATTTTACCTTTTAGCTTATTTCACTTCTTCAAACTGTGCATCTTCCACATTATCATTAGATGCATTACCAGCCGAAGCTCCTGCATCAGCACCTGGTTGAGCCTGGGCTCCTTCAGTTGCTTTGTACATTTCTTCGCTTGCAGCAGTCCATGCAGTATTCATTTCTGCAGTTGCAGCATCAATACCTGCAATATCCTGTGCTTTGTGTGCATCTTTCAGTTTGGTTAAAGCAGCTTCGATAGGCGCTTTTTTATCAGCTGAAATTTTATCACCATATTCCTTCAGTTGCTTTTCGGTTTGGAAAATCAAACTGTCGGCCATGTTAACTTTTTCAACTTTTTCCTTTTCGGCCTTATCTGTTGCTTCATTGGCTTTAGCCTCAGCTTTCATCTTTTCAATTTCATCTTTGGTTAAGCCGCTGCCTGCCTGTATGTGAATTTTCTGCTCTTTGCCTGTGCCTTTATCTTTTGCAGTAACATGCATGATACCGTTGGCATCAATATCAAATATTACTTCAATTTGAGGAACACCACGTGGTGCCGGCGGAATGCCATCGAGGTTGAAAATACCAAGGCTCTTGTTATCTTTCGCCATTGGCCTTTCGCCCTGCAATACATGAATCTGAACACCGGGCTGGTTATCGGCAGCAGTGCTGAACACTTCTGATTTCTTGGTAGGAATTGTTGTATTGCTTGGAATAAGTGCTGTCATTACACCGCCAAGAGTTTCAATACCGAGGCTGAGCGGAGTAACGTCGAGCAACAACACATCCTTCACTTCACCGGTTAATACCGCACCCTGGATAGCTGCACCAACTGCAACCACTTCATCAGGATTCACACCTTTATTTGGTTTCTTGCCAAAGAATTTTTCTACAATTTCCTGTACTTTCGGAATACGTGTGCTACCACCAACCAAAATCACTTCGTCTACTTCGCTGGTTGATAACCCTGCATCTTTCAGAGCCTGCTCGCAAGGACGTAAACAACGCTCAAACAAATTATCAGCTAATGCTTCAAATTTTGCACGGCTTAATTTCAGAACAAGGTGTTTAGGCACACCATCAACTGCAGTTACATACGGCAGATTGATTTCTGTTTCGCTGGAAGAAGACAATTCAATTTTTGCTTTTTCAGCAGCTTCTTTCAAACGCTGCAGTGCCATCGGATCTCTGCGAAGATCAATTCCTTCCTGGCTTTTGAATTCTTCTGCCAGCCAGTCGATGATTACTTTATCAAAGTCGTCGCCACCAAGATGTGTATCACCATTGGTTGATTTTACTTCAAATACACCATCGCCTAATTCAAGGATAGAAATATCGAATGTACCACCACCAAGATCAAACACTGCAATTTTCTGATCCTTATGTTTTTTATCTAAACCATAAGCTAATGCAGCTGCAGTAGGTTCGTTAACGATACGGCGAACGGTTAAACCTGCAATTTCACCGGCTTCTTTTGTAGCCTGGCGCTGTGCGTCGTTAAAGTAAGCGGGAACGGTAATAACCGCTTCAGTTACTTCCTGTCCAAGATAATCTTCAGCAGTTTTCTTCATTTTCTGAAGCACCATTGCCGAAATTTCCTGTGGCGTATAAAGTCTGCCATCTATGTCAATACGAACAGTATTATTGTCACCTTGTACTACATTATAGCTCCAGTGTTTTCTTTCTTCGCCTACTTCATCGTGGCGGCGGCCCATAAAACGCTTAACAGAGTTGATGGTGTTGATGGGGTTAGTGATTGCCTGGCGTTTTGCAGGATCGCCCACTTTACGTTCACCATTTTTCAAAAAAGCCACTACCGACGGGGTTGTACGGCGGCCCTCGTCATTTGCAATAACAACGGGTTCATTACCTTCCATTACAGCCACGCAACTGTTGGTAGTACCTAAATCAATTCCTATAATTTTTCCCATGATTCGGATGTTTTAAAGTTCATTGATAGTACTCAATCATAATGCCATGAGGCTCAAATGTGAAAAATTGGCAGAACTGCCACCTGTTTGCAACAATCATGACTTACTTGATAAAGTTGTGAGCCAAACTGCCAACAGACCGAAACCGGTGGTTAAAAGGAAAGCATCCCTTCAGAATCAGTTCTGGATATTTCAATATTTCCAGCTTTACCATTTATGTTAATTGTCTTTTCCCGGATAGGAATGAACCAATAACAAAGTTGCTTGTTTAATTAAACTGAAATAAATGATATGAACCACCCGCAAAAACATACCAGGCAAGCTTTCCACCTCTTCCTCCAAGGTTCAGAGACGGGATTAAAAACGCATAATAAAACCAATTTTTACACTTATTTTATTACTTTTGGTCAACCATTAGGACCTTTTCATAACCCTTAACAACATTGTAAAGCCCCATTGAGCTTACATAAATACATCCTGCCCTTAGTCCTTTTTGTTGGTTTTGCTATAAATGTGCAAAGTCAGCAAACTGATACTTTGTTTCGCTTACTTCAGAAACCAGACCTGCCAGATACAGTACGTATTAACACAAACAATCTCATCAGCCGTAACCTTTCTTTTGTTGACCCCATCAAAGCGCTGAAATACGCCCAGGAAGCATTAGAAATTTCGTTGAAGATCAAGTATAAAAAGGGAATTGCAGATTCTTACAGGAATCTTGGCAGTATCTATTCTTATTTCGGAAGCTTTTACCTGACAGTTGACAATCTTCAACGAGCTATTGCTGGGTATGAAGAACTAAACGATTCATCAGGGCTCGCCAACTGTTATATTTCTCTTGGTCACTCCTACCGGTACCTGAAAAATATTCAGAAAGAAATAGAATACCACAAGCTGTCTTTTGAAATTCATTCCCGGCTTGGCAACCCCGAACGCATTGGAGTTACAGCTCATAACCTGGGCGAAAGCTATTTCAATAACCATGAACTGGGCAAGGCTATCAACCTGACAACTCTTGCAATTCATATCAACGATTCGATAAAAAATATCCAGGTTCTTTCTTCGTGCTATAAAGTGATGGGCAAAATTTTAATGGCCCAGAACAAACTGGATGATGCCGAAGTATATTTCAAAAAGATTCTGCTGATTTCGGATTCGCTGAAAGAAAAATCGCAGAAAATTGCAACTATTGAAGCATACGTTCAGCTTTCGAATATTGCCAAAATAAAAAAAGATGGAAAGGCTGAGGAATATTACCTCCACAAAGCTTCTCAATTCATCAGAACCTATTACCTATCTAATTACCTGAACAGCATTTATCTTGACCTGATAGAACTTTATGTAGAACGAAATCAACCGCAACTTGCGCTGAACAGCATCAGTGAATATAAAGCTCTTTCCGACAGCCTGAATGCAAGACAAACACAGGACAAAAACCAATTGGTAGCTGGCTTTACAAAAGTGTATGAAGTAGAGAAGAAAAATTCAATCCTAGAAATTGAAAACAAACTGCAGAACGAAAAGGTAAGGTTGAAAAACCTGATAATTTATATTAGTATTGGCTTTGCGATAGTGGCAATTATCTTCCTGGCACTTTTATATTTTAACTGGAAAAAGGTACATCTCATAAATGAGCAGGTGGAACAGAAAAATATGATCATCGAAAGCCAGAATAAAAAACTGGAAGAGGTGAACCGCACAAAAGATAAATTCTTCAGCATCGTTTCACATGATCTTCGTTCGCCTTTAAATTCAATCTCTTTGTTTACTGATTTTATAGTGAGTGATAAGTTTACAAAATTACCACACGACCAATTCATTGAACTGGCAGGTGAATCGAAAACACTTATCGACAGTACTAAAAAACTAACTGACGACCTGATTAAGTGGGCACAGATACAAATGAAGAGAGAAGAACCGCATCCGGAACTTGTACATGTTTGGGATACGGCGAATGAAATATTAGAAGTATTTGCCGATCATGCTGCAAAAAAACAAATCAGTATTTCATCAAACATTGGTCATGACCTTACTGCTTTTGCAGATCCTAATCAATTCCGTTTTATTATACGCAACCTCGTTAACAACGCCATTAAGTTTACAAACATTGGCGGCACTGTATCCATCAACGGAAGAATCAATCAAGATGGCATGGTTGAAATTGCCATTAACGATAACGGTGTAGGCATGAGTAAAGAAAAAGCCGAAACCATTTTCCTTGTAGGCAAAAACAAAGAAACAAGAGGCACCGCCGGTGAAGCAAGTTCAGGGTTGGGACTGATTCTTGTTTGGGAGTTTATTCAGCTTAACAAAGGGAAAATTGATGTAACCAGTGAAGCTGGAAAGGGAACCACATTTACCGTGCAGCTTCCTGCAAAAGAAAGCTGACGACAGCAACCTTCCTCCATTTATCTTTGCAACGTTTTTAAAGGCCGGTCTCCGGCAATTTTCAAAAAAATATTCAATTAAATGAAGGTCTTCAAATTTGGTGGTGCCAGTGTAAGCAACTATGAAAAAATTCAGAACCTTGGCCAGATCATCAGGCAATTCCCGGATGAACAGCTGATGATTGTTATTTCGGCCATGGGCAAAACCACCAATGCACTTGAAAAAGTGGCAGAAGCTTTTTTTGCCGGTAAAAAAGATGAAGCACTTGAACTTTTCAAAGCTGTAAAACTTCAGCATGTTACCGAAGCAAAATATTTACTGGTAACACATTTTAATGCGTTACTTGAACAATACAATGATTTCTTTACAGAAGTTGAATGGCTTCTGCACGACAAACCTGTTCGTGAATACGATTATTACTACGACCAGATAGTTTGCGCAGGTGAATTATTAAGCACTGCGCTTGTAAGTGCTTACCTGAATGAAACAGGCATCAGCAATGAATGGATTGATGTAAGAGATATTTTCAGAACTGATGACAACTTCCGTGATGCAGCAATTGATTTTGAGTTTACCCAAAAACAGGTTGATGCATTGATAAAACCAATGTTCAGCAGCAACCGTATTGTAATTACACAAGGTTTTATCGGCAGTACCGATGAAAACGAAAGCACTACGCTTGGCCGTGAAGGAAGTGATTACACAGCAGCTGTGTTTGCTTATATGCTGGATGCTGAAAGCATTTCCATCTGGAAAGATGTAAAAGGTGTGATGAATGCTGACCCCAAACAATTTGCCGATGCTCAATACATCAGCGAACTGAACTACGATGAAGTCATTGAAATGGCCTATTACGGTGCACAGGTTATTCACCCGAAAACCATTAAGCCGTTGCAGAACAAAAACATTCCGCTGTATGTAAAATGTTTTGCTGATGCTTCATTACCCGGCACTGTTATTCATAACAACCCTGTAAAAAACCTTCCGCCCATCATTGTAATAAAAGACAAACAGGTGTTGCTTCAGTTACATACAAGGGATTTTTCGTTTATTGGTGAACAGCCAATGAGTGATTTGTATGAGATGATGGCCAAACTGAAAATAAAACCCAATCTTATTCAAACACATGCTGTAAGCCTGCAGCTTTGCATGGATGACCGTAGTGAAAAAATCGAGAAACTTGCATTGGCAGCTTCCGGTATTTTTGATGTACAGGTTGAGAAAGGATTAACCTTGCTCAGCATCCGTCATTACAATAAAGAAGTATTGGAAAAATTAACTGCAGGTAAAACAATTGAACTCCGCCAGCAAAGCCCCGATACAATACAGGTGCTGATGAAATAATTATTGTTTCAGAAGTTTCCCTGTATACAGTTCATCTTTCAATGTAAAACGGATATTATACATACCTGGAGGCAGTTTGCTGATATCCATGTCAAAAAAAGATTGTGTTGAACTAACAAACAAATCGTGCATCAGAACAAGTTTTCCGTCATTATTAAAAATGGTCATTGTTGTTTTGCCGCTTTCATTAACAAGTAATTCAATTTTTATATTTCCTGATGCAGGATTTGGAAAGATGCTGATCTTCCTGGAAAATGAACGTTCAAAAAACAATTCATTTGAATATTGTTTTTCACCATTCCGGGCAATTGCAACAAGCCTGAACAAAGCAGGAAATTCATTTGACAAATCATCGTACCTGTAAAAATCTTCTGACGGGTTTATATCCGTATGAATAATTTTAAACTGGCCGTTGCTTAATTTCTTTTCAAGAACAATCTTATCCAAAGCATCATCGGCATGAACAAGTTCCCAGTTTAAAATAACTGCATCATTCACTTTTTTACCGGTAAAACTTTTTAATGCAGTTAATGGCAGAATTGTACAGTTAAAAGGAACCGCTCCCTGTGCTTCAACAAAACCTGGCTGAACTGCACCATTACTTCCTGCAGTACCACCACCATTTGTATTATTGCAGGATGATGAGCTGGTAATTAATCCGGGATTTCCACCCGCAACATTTGTTGATGCAGGTGCCGCACTGCTGTACCAAATCACACCACCGCCACCGCCTGCACCCGGACCGGGACATTGGCTGCTGAACCCTGTACCATCACCATCAGCCCCTTTTGCTTCAACCGGTACTGTTCCTGAAAACGAAACCACATTCAGCAAAACAGTTCCTCCGGCTCCGCCGCCACCTCCGCCATCACCAAGAGATTTATTAGAAGGAGATAAACCCGGATTTATTCCCTGTGCACCGTTTGCAGCTATTTTTCCTGAATTACCAATAAGCGTGTTACACCTGATATACACAATTCCACCTCCATTTCCACCTGGAGTTCCGTCTTTTGTTGGTGGATATGAAACATTATCAGAATGCCCGGCACCGCCGCCGCCACCAAAAAATATTCTGTTGTTCAGCGCCGTATATCCAAGGGTACTTAATGTAGCTCCACCTTCGCCGGGAGGATTTGAAAAAGCACATCCGGTTTTTGCTCCGCCCTTTCCTCCTATACCCCAGTTTGAGCCACCACCTCCACCTGAATTTTGTGTATTTGATCCGCCACCGCCATTTGATTGTTTTCCCCTGCCGTATTCTTTTGATACAATATAATCAGCAACACCTTCACCTTTCATTGCCCCGTTTTCTGAATTAGTGATTGCTGTTGAGCTGTAATAATATTTTGTTGCACCTATGAAATAACAGTCGCCATTTAATGTTACGAGATCACCCCCGTGAAAGCCGGCACCTGTTGCATCAATATCTGCATTCATTGTTATGTTACCATCTACTTCCAATGCAAGTACGCCGCCGGTTCCTCCAACCGGATCCCAGGGTTCTGCAAGCAATGTTCCATCAACTGTAATATCTCCGCTGTAAACCGGCACACGTACAACCTGTAAATTGGCAACATCATAAGTATTGAGCAACATATTGCTGAGAACAATTGTACTACCGAGAAAACCACAAACTGTCGAGAATTCATATTTCCCGGCATTGTCAATAGTGCTGATACTTCCAAATGAAGAAGAATTGGTCTGATCAATTTCCGCACCTTTCATCTGGATGATCAGAACTTTATCGCCTCTTGATAGACCTGCAGTTGATTGTAATGTGATTCCTGAATAAGAATATCCTTTAATTGTACCACTGTAAGTAATGGCAGTTGCTTTGTAATATTTATTGATGATACCTGAAACAGACTGCGCATTGCCGGTGCAAAAACAAGCAAGCACAATTATAATAATTGCAGTCTCTTTGGTAAATATTTTCAAACTCATGTCAGTTCTCTTTATGAAAAGGGTACCTGATGAGTTTTACATAAATTATGGATGGGAGATGTAAAATACTATAAATCTTCGGGAGCTACAATATTTAAGTTTTGCTTAAGGCGTGTATTAACAGGTGCCCCATTTTTTGTTGCGGGGTGCCATTTCAGTTCTTTTTCGAATTTCGATTTTACGACTTTATTCAGATCGCTGTAACCTCCGCTGATAACATTTGCAAGCACAGTGTTACCTTCTTTGTCAACAATAAACTCCACCTGCAACGACATTGAAGGGCTACCGCTTAACATAGGCACCAGCGACTGTGTAAGATTGTACAGCCACTTTTGCAAAGCAGCGCTGCCCTCTTTGTACATAGGCACTTTGTCTACTTTTTCTTCGAGATGATATGCAGCGTAAGGATCAACCGGGTTATTGGTTTCAATGATTTTGATGCGTTCAACTTTAGGCGCATCAGGATCGCCGGCAATTACATAATTACCTCCTTTGTCAATCATAATGGCCGGAAGCTGATGTGTATCCTCAAAATATTCGTAAGCATCTCTTATTTGTGATGCAAACACCTGTGCATCCTGTTTGAACTTAGTTTTTGTTTTGAATTGTTCAGTTGCTTTTGGATCATCGTAACGCAACGGGTAAATATGTACCGGAATAAAATCCTGTCCCTGTTCTTTTGCAACTGTTGCCAGGTAATACACTTCTTCAATCAACGAATCCGTTAATGGAATACAGCCGATTGTTACACAATTACCATGAATATAAATATCACCACCTGGTTTGGATTGATCACTTAAAATAGCATCTGAAACATTGGGATAGTTCAGGCCAAGAGCAAGATGATAATTGCTGTTGGGGTTAAATTCATTGATATAATAAAACCCTTCGGGCACCTGTTTATCACCTTCCTTACGTTTGGGGCCAAAGGTTCCGGATGTGGCACAAACTTTATATACTTTAAACAGCCTGAATGTTTCTTTCACATCATTCTTCACCCATATTTCCATTTGCTTTTCGTACTTGAACGAACGTACAAACATGTACTTCATGGGCCACTTCAACCCTTTTTCTGTAAACTCTTTTTTAATGGAATCTTCAACCTTTGAAAATATGCTGGAAACCTTGAAGGATCTTCTTGGCGTGGCATCTTCAAGGGAATACTGAGCCGTTGCTGTATAAGACAGCAGAACCAAACCAAGAATATAGGACAGGCTTTTGTTGAGCATACTGGATTTCTTTAAAACGGACTCCAATAGAAATTATTTCAAATGATTTGCAAAAATAAAAGAAATGACCGGAAAATAGCAGCAACACAATGCAGCAAATTTCCGGCCACTTGTTAAAAATTACTCAGCTCAGGCGGTAGTTACTTCTTTTACATTTCCTGTACGCTTTAATGCTCCCCAACCCTGCAACTCACCTTTAATAGCTTTACTGAATGATTTAAAGAGAATATAATACATGAGCTGACGATAAATAAACCGCTGGGGAATCATCCAGACCAGCTTTTTAAAATCTTCTTTTTCATAAGCAAATGCAAGTGCTGCACCTGCCATATCAACAATAGTGAAAATAAAATAATACAGAATGATGTGACCTGTACTTGCAGGTATAATACCAATTGCCGCAGCAATTAAACTAAGCACCAGCACAAGATCGGCCAATGGAGCAAGGAAAGGCAATATCATCTGGTAAACCAGGATATGCGGCAATGCAATCAAACCAAAGTTTTTATAGTTTTTGTTGAACAATGCGTCCCTGTGTTTCCAGAAACACTGCATTACACCAAAACTCCAGCGGAAACGTTGCTTCATAAATTGCGTCATTGTTTCAGGTGCTTCGGTATACGAGATAGCATCATTGCTGTTTCGTACTGTAAATCCTGAACGATGCAGGCGCATTGTTAAATCACAATCTTCGGCCAATGTATCGCTAGTAAAACCTCCCGATTCCATTACAGCCTGTTTCCTGAATGCACCAATTGCACCGGGAACAACCGTAATACAATTAAGGAAATCAAATGCCCGTCGGTCGAAATTTTGAGATGTAATGTATTCAATGCTCTGCCATTTGGTAATCATGTTGATTTCATTTCCCACTTTTACATTTCCTGCAACAGCACCAACATTTTCATCTTCAAATTTTTTCATGAGCAACGATACCGCATCTGTTTTCAGCTGCGTGTCGGCATCAATACACACGACAAATTCAGCTGAAGCATGCTCAATTCCAAAATTCAGTGCAGTTGCTTTTCCGCCGTTTGGCTTTGTATATACTTTTACTTTTTCGTTGAAAAGAAAAGCTTCATTTACCACTTTAAATGTGTTGTCCTTACTTCCATCATCAACAAAAATAATTTCAAGTGCAGGATAATCCTGCCGCAACAAACTGTTAACCGTACGCACTGCATTAATTTCTTCGTTGTAAGCAGGAACAATAATACTTACCAAAGGCTGTGCCGCATTAAACAATCCGTTTTCTTCAGCTTTTCGTTCACGTTTTTTCTGCATGGCTGCAAGTGCTGCCATAAATGCAATACGCAAAACAGAAAGAAAAATACCTACAATGAACAACGCAAATACAATCGTACTTACCCAATACAAAGCACGCACAAAATAAAAGTTGAATGAACTCTGCCAGTCACGCTTTACCGGTGGCATCACATCATCCATTTTCTTTCCCATTAAATCTGCAACGGTGGTAAACTTATATCCCTTCTCTTTATAATACTTAATAATTTTTGGCAAGGCCTCAACAGTTGCCTGGCGTGATTCGCCACCTGCATCGTGCAGCAGAATAACACTTGCTCCACGATCTTCAATCTGCCTTACAATACGATTGAAAATACTGTCGGCATTTACATGCTTATCATCCCAATCGTTAGGATCGATACTTTCACCAACAGTGATGTAATTATTTTTTTTACTCATCACCAGTGGTTCAATTTCTTCGTATGTCTGTGGTTCACTATCTGCATTGTAAGGAGCACGGAACAATACAGTTGATCTTCCTGTTACAGCTTCAATTAAAAGCCTTGTTGATTTTAATTCAATCTCGGCTCTTTCCATCGACATTTTGGCCACATTGTTATGAGTGAATGTGTGATTGCCGATTTCAAATCCATCTTTATAAATACGTTGCAGCAGCGGAATATTTTTTTCCGCATTAATTCCTACAACAAAAAAAGTAGCCGGTACTTTTTCCCGTTCCAGTATGTCTAAAATTTTTGGAGTGTAATCGCTGCTGGGACCATCATCAAATGTAAGGATGAGTTTATGGCCCTTTCCTTCCGTCGTATCTTCTGCAAATTTTTCATACACATATCCTGAAGGAAGTTGTGTATAAGTTTGCTCTGCCACCAATTGCTCATTTACATCAAACTCAATATTAATTTTTCCCGGCTGAGGTGTGTATAAAATATTCAACAACTCACCTTCACCAACTCCGGTTGGTTTCTGGCTGGGATTGATTGGAATAGTTGAAAGTATATTATAGTTGAACGGCTGTTTTGCCAATGCATCGTTGCTGAGATTGCGGCTGTAGAAAGTCCATAACCTTGGATCTTCACTTCCTAATCTCCACAAAGCAGTACCAGCCAAACCATATTCATCAGCAAAGCGCATAATATTGAATGAAGTGGCAGCATCAACAAACCATATTTCATGTTTTACATTCTTCCCAACTTTTCCACCTTTGGCATAATTGTCCTTTTCGATATAAGAATAATGCAGATTATAACTGTTGTTATCATACTCAATCACAGCACCCGAAAGTCTTGCATTGTCAATTGCCTGGGCATAGGTTAAGGTTTTAACTTCTTTTACTGTTTTCCCATTATCATCCACATACTCCGACCAATCATAACCATAACCTGCAATACCAAGAATTATTTTATTGCTGGGGATAATATCAGCTACTTTGTCCACTGCCTGTTCAATCCATTTCTGATCACTGATTGGACCCGGTGCTGATGTAGGGCTTGACTGATCATAAGCCATCAGCACGATATAATCATTTACTTTCTCCAGTTCTTCGATATTATACGAATCGTCGCCAACTGGTATATCTTCAGTTATAAGTAAATTTTTTGCATGCAGTTGCTGATACAGGTTTTGCTGAAACTTTGTAAGTGCCGGACCACTTGCATCTTCCAGTTCTTCAAAGTCAATATTAATTCCTGCAAAATGATAAAACGACAGCGTATCAATCAACGATTGAATAAACTGCTGTTGTGTACGGGGGCTGTTGAGGATGTTACGCAATAAACTTCCGTCAAAATCACTTTTAGACGAATTGAAGTTTGTAAGAATGGGAATGATACGCAGGTTTCTTTTGCGCATATCGGCAAGTCCACCTGCATCAATTCTCGACTGCAGTTTATCATTACCAACGGTATCAATAAAAAACCATTCAGGGAACACAACATTTATTTTATCTGCATTGTGTTCGAGTGATGGTGTAGATGCACTGCGGTTCCATGGTGTATAAAAAGCAGCACGGATAAATTCAGATGTTACCTGTGATGGTTTATGATGGGCAGCTTTTATTGAATCTTCTTTTGCCTTCTGCTCCAGGAATTCCTTAAAGCCCTTATATTTTTTTGCTTTAGCGGAAGAAATACTCAATGGCCTGGTAGCGTCAATAACACCTTTGTAACTGCTGGTGTTTTTCCTGATATCAACAGCCGAGGGATTTTTGTCAAGCAAAACAGCAAGTGTGGCAACTGTAATTGCAAAAATGAATAAAACAATAAAAATCCTGCTTCCCCATTTAAATCGTTTCCAACGGGTGGGGTCATTTGCCTGGAATACCTGTCTGTGATTAGCCATGCTGCAAAATTAACAATCAAACAGCAAGCATAACCTGATTAAGCCGAAACAGGCAATTCTGTCGCCGGATAAGTTATGCATCCCGTTGCCCTATCTTTGCGGCATGCAAAACTCTCCGTTACAACCCAGAGTGGGCATCCTTGGTGGTGGACAATTAGGAAGAATGTTATTACAGGCTGCGGCCAATTATCCCGTTGAAACGTTTGTTCTTGAAAATGATGAGCATTGCCCTGCTGCACATCTATGTCATCATTTCACCAAAGGAGATATTAAAGATTTCGAAACTGTGTACCAGTTCGGAAAAGGACTTGATGCCATTACCATTGAAATTGAAAGTGTAAACGTGGAAGCGTTGGAAAAACTGGAAGCCGAAGGCGTGAAAGTGTTTCCCAAACCAGCTGCTCTGCGTATCATCAAAAATAAAATTGAACAAAAGAAATTTTATCAGCATCACCAGATTCCCACTTCTGAATTTGTGATTACTGAAAATAAAGAAGAGCTGAAAGCACTTCAATCCTTCCTGCCTGCTGCACATAAAATCGGCATGGGTGGGTATGATGGCCGTGGTGTGGAATTATTGAAAACAGCAGCTGATATTGAAAGAGGTTTTGATGCACCATCTGTATTGGAAAAGCTGGTGGCTGTTCATAAAGAAATTGCAGTGATTGTAGCTGTGGCACAGAATGGTGAAACAACTATGTATCCACCTGCTGAAATGGTTTTTGACCCGGTACTGAACCTGCTCGATTACCAGGTTTCTCCTGCTGAACTTCCGGAGAAAACATTCTGGAAAGTAGAAGCGATTTCCATGGCTGTGGTACGCAATCTTCAATCGCCGGGATTATTTGCGGTTGAATTATTTGTTGATAAAAACGGCGATGTACTTGTAAATGAAACTGCACCAAGAGTACACAACAGCGGTCATCATACCATTGAAGGAAATTTTTCTTCGCAGTTTGATATGCTGTGGCGCATTATGCTCAACTTCCCGCTTGGCTGTACCGATGCTATTTTGCCTTCTGTTATTCTGAATGTTTTAGGCGAAGAAGGTTTTAGCGGACCAGCTTATTATGAAGGACTGGAAGATGTATTGAAGATGGAAAATGCATTTATACACCTGTATGGAAAAGTGCAAACCAAGCCGGGACGTAAAATGGGGCATGTTACGGTTATTGGAAAAGACCGTGCAGAGCTAACGTACAAAGCCAACCGCATCAAACATTTGCTGAAGGTGAAAACAAAATAGTATTTGCTCGCCCATCAAGCAACAACAAACCTTAGTTCCGTTTAAATAACGTCGGGTCGGTCAGCAATAAGTGACCGACCCATTTTTTTGTTATGCAAGAACAAAAAAATTACTTCAGCCGCTTCTTTTTTCTATAAAAAACGTCCATTAAAGCCGGAGAAAATCGGCTAAAACAAACTTCTTACCATTCATCCATTGAGTGGTTGTACAAAAGAGGCTTTACTTACCTTTAGCCCTTCTATATATCAATATGAGAACATTACAAATAGTTGCAGCAGCAGCATTGATCCTGCTTTCAGCCTGCAAGGAAAAGAAAAGTCAATCAGCACAAGCACAAGGCGGTCAGCGTCAGCAAGGCCCAATGGCTGTCATGGGTTATATCGTTAAAACCGGTGCAGTAAGTGAACCGCTTCAGTTACCCGGGTCTTTATTACCCATGGAAGAAACCGAAATGCATAGCGAAGTTAGCGGACGTGTAGTAGGTTTATACATTAACGAAGGTGCTAATGTGAGCAAAGGAGCTTTGCTGGTAAAATTGTTTGATGGCGATTTAACTGCACAACTCAAGAAACTGGAAGTGCAGTTACAGATTGCACAAAAAACAGAAGAGCGTAACAAAGAGTTATTAAAGATCAGTGGCATCAGCCAGCAGGATTATGATTTGAGTTTTCTGCAGGTGAGCAACATTAAAGCCGATATTGAATTACTCAAAACAAATATTGCCAAAACAGAAATCCGTGCACCGTTTAATGGAAAAATCGGGTTCAGGAATATTTCAATGGGTGCTTATGTAACTCCTTCAACCATCATCACCACCATCAGGCAGGTGAACCAGTTAAAACTGCAGTTCAGTGTTCCTGAAAAGTATACTTCTAAAATCCGCACTGGTCAAACAATTTCATTTTCCACTGATGGCAGCAGCAAAAAACATATTGCTAAAGTGTACGCAACTGAATCAACAGTTAATGAATCATCCAGGGGTTTGAATGTACGTTGTGTAGTGGAACATACCGATGCTTCACTTGTTGCAGGTGCTTTTGCAAAAGTTGATATGGACTTTGCTAAAAACGATAACGCAGTTCTTGTTCCTTCACAGGCAATACTGCCACAGGCAAGGGGTAAGAAGCTTGTTGTTTTCAATGGAGGCGTTGCCAAATTTGTTGATGTGCAAACCGGCATCCGTGATTCAGCAAATGTTGAAATCATCAGCGGTGTAAAACCCGGCGATACAATTATTACAACAGGTTTGCTTGGTGTACGACCTGATGCAAAAATCAAACTTTCAAAAGTGCAATAGATATGACGATTTCAGAACTGAGTTTGAAACGACCCGTAATGGCAATAGTGATGAACATCATTATTGTGCTGTTTGGTGTAATTGGTTTTAAGTTTCTCGGCATACGTGATTACCCCGCTATTGATCCTCCCAACGTAAGTGTGCGTACATCTTACCCGGGTGCCAATGCTGATGTAATTGAATCGCAGATTACGGAGCCGCTTGAAAAAGCCATCAATGGTATTGCCGGTGTAAAAAACATTACATCGGGCAGCAGCCAGGGAAGCAGCAGTATTAACGTTGAATTTGAATTGGGATATAACCTGGAAGAAGCTGCAAATGATGTGCGTGATAAAGTTTCACAAACAATCCGCTCTCTTCCTTCCGATCTTGATGCACCACCGGTAGTTACAAAAGCCGATGCAAGCAGTGATCCGATTATTTCAATGACTATTCAGAGTGAATCACGCAACCCTTTACAGATTACTGAATATGCAACCAATAATCTTCTTGAACGTATTCAAACCATTCCCGGTGTTAGTACAGTAAACATCTGGGGTGAAAAGAAGTATGCGATGCGTATCTGGTTTGAGCCGCAAAAATTGCTGGCTTATAACCTTACTGCAAAAGATGTGCAGAATGCATTACTGCGGGAAAACATTGAATTACCAAGTGGAAAGATTTCGGGCAACACAACTGAATTAACGGTAAGAACATTTGGCCGTTTAAATACAGAAGATGATTTTAACAACCTGATCGTTAAAAATGTTGAAGGCAGGGATATTAAACTGAAAGATATTGGCCAGGCAATACTTGGACCTGAAAATGAAGAAACCATTCTCAAAGAAAGTGGTATTCCCATGATTGCGCTGGCAATTGTACCACAGCCCGGAAGTAACTATGTAGCCATTGCTGATGAATTTTATAAACGATATGATCAACTGAAAAAAGAAGTTCCTGCTGATATTAAACTTGATATTGGTATGGATCAGACACAGTTCATCCGCAAATCAATTTCTGAAGTGGAGGAAACATTGTTTCTGTCAATTGGTCTTGTAATTCTCATCATCTTTGTTTTCTTCCGTGACTGGATTGTTGCCATTCGACCTTTAATCGATATTCCTGTATCACTTATCTCGGCATTTTTTATCATGTACATTGCCGGGTTTACCATCAACGTGTTAACGTTGCTGGCCATTGTACTCGCAACCGGTCTTGTTGTGGATGATGGTATTGTGGTTACAGAAAACATCTTCAAGAAAATGGAACAGGGTATGGATAAATACAAAGCATCCCGCCTTGGTTCTAAAGAAATTTACTTTGCCGTAATTGCAACGTCCATCACGCTTGCAATTGTTTTCTTACCTGTAATCTTCCTGCAGGGATTTGTAGGACGTTTATTCAGGGAGTTTGGTATAGTACTGGCAGGTGCTGTATTAGTTTCTGCTTTTGTATCATTAACATTAACACCAGTACTCAACGTTTTCCTTACACGAAAATCAGGTCATGCACATGGCTGGTTGTATCGTGTAACAGAGCCGTTCTTCAGTGGTATGGAAAATGGATACAACCGTATTCTGAAATCATTTATGAGAGTAAGATGGATTGCATTTCCTGTTATTGTTCTCTGTTTAGCAGCAATATGGTTTATTTGGAATAACCTGCAGAGTGAGCTGGCTCCAATGGAAGACCGTAGCCAGTTTCGTTTGCAGTTAACTGCACCTGAAGGTACCAGTTATGATGCCATGGATAAATATGTTGACAAACTGACTTACATGGTAATGGACAGTGTGCCCGAGAAAAAAATCCTCATCTCCGTAACGGCACCTGGCTTTACCGGTTCGGGTTCGGTTAACACAGGTTTTGTACGTGCAGTATTATCTCCTCCGAGTGAACGTGTACGTTCGCAGCAGGAAATCGTTGATATGATCAGCCGCAACCTTCCGAAGTTTAATGAAGGAAGAGCATTTGCTATACAGGAACAAACCATTTCTGTAAACCGTCGTGGTGGATTACCTGTTCAGTTTGTTTTGCAGAATAACAATTTCGACAAGCTGAAGACCATGCTTCCAAAGTTTATGGAAGAAGTAAATAAGAGCAGTGTGTTTGCGGGAACGGATATTGATTTAAAATTCAACAAACCCGAACTGCGTTTATCCATTGATCGTTTAAAAGCAAGTGAATTGGGTGTAAGTGTTTCTGATATTTCTGAAATGCTGCAGTTATCATTAAGTAACCGTCGCCTTGGTTATTTTATTAAAGAGGGAAAGCAATACCAGGTAATTGGACAGGTGTTGAGAAACGATCGTGATGATCCGACCGATTTAAAAAATCTGTTTGTAAGAACTGCTGCAGGACAAATGATTTCAATTGATCAGTTTGTAAGTTTTGCAGAAGAAACAACACCTCCTACTCTGTATCACTTTAACCGGTATAAGTCTGCAACTATCAGTGCTGGTCTTGCTCCCGGCAAAACAATTGGTGATGGTATCAAGGAAATGCAGCGGATTGCTAACAAGCTTTTGGATGATTCGTTTACAACTGCGTTATCAGGAAGCTCAAGAGATTTTGCTGAAAGCTCAGGCAATACCATGTTTGCCTTTTTACTTGCGTTGGTATTAATCTTCCTCGTACTGGCAGCACAATTTGAAAGCTTTATTGATCCGTTGGTAATCATGTCAACTGTACCACTGGCAATTGCAGGTGCATTGTTATCGCTGTGGCTTTTTGATCAAACAATTAATATCTTCTCAGAAATAGGAATGATTATGCTCATTGGTCTTGTTACCAAAAACGGTATTCTCATTGTTGAATTTGCGAACCAGAAAAAACGGATGGGCATGGCTAAACTACCTGCTGTAATTGAGGCGGCCACTCTTCGTTTAAGACCCATTTTAATGACGAGTCTTGCAATGAGCCTTGGTGCATTACCGCTGGCACTTTCGCTGGGCGATGCATCAACCAGCCGTATACCGCTTGGTGTGGTAATTGTGGGTGGAATCATGTTTTCACTGATTCTTACGTTGTTCGTAATCCCGGCGATGTACTCATTCCTTTCATCTAAAAAAATAACCGTGCATGAAGAAGAAACTGAAACTGCTATTGACAGGCTTGCTGATTAATGCTGTAGCATTTGCGCAGGCTCCTGTTAAGCTTACTGTTGATGAAGCAATCCAGATTGCAGTTGAAAAGAATTTTGATGTAGTGATTGAAAAAAACACACAGCAAATAGGAAAGATCAATAACAATTGGGGAAATGCCGGCGTATTTCCAAACATTTCTGCAACAGGATCAACAAGTATTGCATCCAATAACCTTGAGCAAAAGTTATCAAGCGGCACTACCATTAAACGTAATGGAGCTATCCTGCGGAATATGAATGCAGGCTTGGCTGTGAGCTGGAAAATTTTTGATGGCATGAAAATGTTTGCCACAAAAAAGAGACTGGAAGAACTGGAGAAAATGGGTGAACTCAGTTTCAGAAAACAACTCAATGCAACGGTGTTTGATGTTATTGCTGCCTATTACCAGATTGTACAACTGAACCAGCAAAAGAAAGCGTTGCAGGAAACAATCAAATTTTTTGAAGAACGTAAACAAATTGCTGAAAGCCGTTTCACCATTGGTACTGCACCCAAAACAGATTACCTGCAGGCACAGGTTGATTTAAACCAGCAAAAAGGCAATCTTCTTTCAATCGAAAACAACATACGTATTGCAAAAGCAAACTTCAACAACCTGCTTGCAAGAGGCCCTGAAACTGTTTTTGATGTGGACGATGTTATTCAGCCTGATGCCAACGTCAACTTTACTTCATTACAGCAAAAATCAATGACGGATAATTATGATCTTCTGCTTGCACAAAGCAATCTTTCAGTTTTGGTGCAGCAAAAGAAAGAGATTATTTCGCAAAGGCTACCTGCAGTAACATTAAATGGCAATTTCAATTTCGCACAAAGTAAAAACGATGCCGGCTTTAACCTGTACAGTCGTAACCTTGGTCCAACCGGCAATGTTGGTATCGCCATCCCTATTTTCCAGGGAGGGAATATTAAACGCCAGGAAAAAGTTGCCGACATCAATATTAAAAATCAGCAATACACAATCGACCAGTTGAAAAACCAGGTAAGCACATCGCTTGTAAGTGCTTATTATAATTTCCAGAATGCACTGGATCTTGTTCAACTGGAAAAAAACACACTGCTTCTTATCCAGGAAAACAATGTAATTGCCACAGAACGTTTCAGGAAACTGGCTATTACATCACTTGAGTTAAGACAGGTACAGCTTGATTACATTAACGGACAAACACGTTATATCAACGCCCTTTACATGGCTAAACTTGCTGAAGCGGAAATGAAGATGATAGCGGGAGAATTGAGAGGTTTATAATTTATGGTTTATGGTTTGTAGTTTTTTGTTCTTAATTTTCTAAGTGAAAAACATATCACTACAGAAAAAAGATCAATGGCAACCATCCTTAAGTTTGAAGAACTCGAAATCTGGCAACTGGCTAAAGAAATTTATAAGCTTATTGTCCCGCTTGCTGAAAAATTGCGCAAAAACAAAGACTATCGTTTTGCAGAGCAGATGAAATCATCATCAGGTTCAGTAATGGATAATATTGCTGAAGGGTTTGAAAGGAGCAGCAGGTTAGAATTTATAAATTCTCTTGGAATTGCAAAAGGTGAAACCGGTGAATTAAAATCGCAACTTCACCGATGCAAAATCGACGGTTATTTACATGAAGAAGAATTTTCCGACCTTTATCAAAAAGCAGAAACTTTGAGTTCAAAAACTGCATCTTTTATGAACTACCTTAATTCATCAACTCATAAAGGTTTGAAATTTAAGGACAGGCAGTAGTAAAACAACCAAAAACCATGAACCAAAAACAAGAAACAATTCAAGTAGGCATAATTATGGGCAGCGACAGTGATTTATCTGTAATGCAGGCTGCTGCCGATATTCTGAAACAATTTGAGATTCCGTTTGAACTCACTGTTGTTTCTGCACACCGCACACCGCTGCGCATGGTTGAGTATGCTCAATCAGCAAAAGCAAGGGGATTGAAAGTGATTATTGCAGGTGCCGGTGGCGCTGCACATTTACCGGGCATGATTGCCAGTGTTACTACTTTACCTGTAATCGGAGTGCCGGTTAAATCTTCAAATTCAATCGACGGATGGGATTCTGTATTGTCCATCCTGCAAATGCCTAACGGAGTGCCTGTTGCAACTGTTGCATTGAATGCTGCAAAAAATGCCGGTATTCTTGCTGCTCAGATCATTGGTGCAAGCGATGAAAACATCTCTTCAAAAATTGCAGCCTACAAAACAACTATGAACGAAGAAGTTCTTTCGAAAGTTGATAAACTGAAAAATGACGGATGGGAAAATAAGTTTGACTGAACCCCTCCTCCTTCAATCATTTAATAAACTACCTTTTTATGAAACACATTCGTTTCAGCAGCATCGTTGTTGTATTCATTGCAGTATCAGTATTGCAATCATGCACACTTTTACGTTTTGCTTATTCGCCCACCATACAAAATGTTCCGGCTTTTAAAGAAAAAAATGAATCAAGGGTGAATGCGGCTATATCAAGCCCGGCCAGCGGCACCGAAACAAATTTTACATTACAAGGTGCTTATGCATTTGCAAATCACTTTGCTGTTTTAGCCAGTTATAACGGTACAATTAAAGGACGTGATGAACTTTCTTATACCAGCAACAATACAACTACGGTTGATGTTGTGGAATATAACAGGAATTCAGTTGAATTTGGCGGAGGTGTTTTTCTTCCTGTATCACCAGATGAAAAAGTTGTGATTGAAGCATATGGTGGTTATGGGTTTGGAAAAAATAATATTACTGATGGCAGTTCAAACTCAACTGCAAAAGGATATTACAACAGCAAAACAAACCGTTATTTTATCCAGCCGGTTTTCAGTTTTCATCCTTCCAATTATTTTACTCTGAGTATTCCGTTCCGTTATACAAATATTGGTTACAACAACATCAGCACTAACTACACGGCCGAAGACCTGAATAATTATCAGCTTTCTGAACTTGGTAAAAGAAGAGTTTCGTTTCTCGAACCTGCATTGGTTTTAAGCGGAGGATCATCAAGCATGCCCTGGCTGAGAATACAATGCCAGATGAATTTCTCATTTTATCTTGGTGGACCAACGATTAATTACAGGAGCAATTATTTTTCATTGGGATTTCAATTTGATCCCATACAGGCTGCAAAAAGCGGAAAGCATTAAAAAATTAATACGGTAAATTCCTGTTCAGTAGTGATTGAATTCTGATACAGTTCATCCAGAAGCTGTGAACCACGTTTTGCATAAAAGCTGAGGAAGCTTTCCTTTCTTTCCTGCAAGCTGTTACCGGGGAATAATTGTTGTTTGATTGCCTGAATTTGCCGCTGCTGATCAGTAAACTTTCGTTTCTCTGCACGAAGCATTTTCTTTTCCAGTTCCTGCAAGCGATAAAGGGCTTTTGTTTTTAATGCATCAACATGTGTTGCAAGTGTTGGATCAATTGCTGCAGCTTGTTCTTTTAAACTACTGTACAATTGTTGTGCTGCAGTAATACTTCCGTTTAATTCAATTGTATTTGTTGTTTGCTTTTTTACAATGCTGTTCAGCAACTCATCATCACTCAAAAAGAAATCATTTATGTCGAAACCAAGCCTGGCGATTTTCTCTTCCCATTTTTTTTCAGCCAATAAAAATGAATTGCGTACCAGTAATACAGGATAAGGAACATGGTATTGATCAAACACTGATTTCAGTTCTAACCAATAAGCAATTTCACCTCCCCCGCCAATAAATGCGATGTTGGGCAGAATGGTTTCCTGCAACAATCCACGCAAAATCACATTGGGACTGAAACGTTCAGGATGTTCATTCAACTCCTTCAGCATATCCTCTTTTGTAAAGCGAATAGTTGTATTGGCAACAGCAAAACCATCACCAACAGCTTCAATACGTTCACGCAGATCTTCATCAAAATAAAACAGGTTAATTTCTCTTCCTCCAGCCTGTACTTTGTAATGCTTTTCCAGTGCGGAAGTTGTTTGTTCAACAAGCTTTGATGAAGTATGATTCAGCAACTCATCTTCAAAAACAGGAATCATCAGTTGCTTCAATTCTTTTGCATCAGCAATAATGACGATTAAACCAAAACGGGCAAACAAATAATGTACAAACGCAAACGTCGCATCCTGGATGGATCGTTTTTCTTTGTAACATTCACGAAGTGCAGCGATGATTTCATTCCCGAAAGGATGAATAGAAATTTGTCCGCTTACTTCATCAATCAGCTTTGTAATATGCTTGTCAATCACCATGCGGCCAAACGCACCGCTTTGTGTTGTTGACCACTGGTATTTTTTTCCTTCAACTGTAAAATAACTCAGCTCTTCAAAATCGGCATCTTCACTTCCCATATAATAAACGGGAACAAAATCATATTCAGGCAACTGCTTTTTTAACTCAGCGGCAGTTTTAATTGCATGCAGAATTTTATAGATAAAATATAAAGGACCGGTAAATAAATTAGGCTGATGTGCGGTTGTAATGGTGAATGTATTTTCATTGAGCAGGAGTTCAAGATTACGGTTTACAGCATCTGAACTTTCGACTGAACTGTATTGCTTACGCAAATGATTAACCAGCACATTGCGGTTTGTTGAAAATGATTTCCGTTGCTCAATTGACTGTTTGAGTCCGTTTACATCAGGACGGTGATGATAGAACGAACGCAATGTTGCTGCATCATCAAGATAATCCAGAACAATTTTTGAAAAGAAACCTGTTTGACCGTAAGGCAGGCGATGAGAAATACAATCCATACTTCTGTAAAAATAGCGACTGTTCAGTTAAAAATTAAAAAGGCAAAAGTTAAAACCCATTACAGTGCAGTTCTGAGAACAAAATAAAACTGCTGCAATGCCCTACTGCAATTTATACGCTGCTACTGTATTCTTCCAGAAAGTAGGGATATAAACAATTTTTTCAGCATGGTTAAACCCAATATCAGCTGAATTGATTTTTTGTTCCCTGCCATCGAGCAACACCTGCTTTGAGCCATCGGCATTGATATAATACACAACACCCGACCAGCTTGAAACAATAAATTCATTGCCAGTTACATTTTCAATTCCATCTGTGCTTGTTTCCATGCCATTAGCAATTTCTGCAAATTGTTTACCCGTTTTCTTGTCTGACTTGTAAGTGTACAGCGAACCGGCATCCAATACATACAAAAGATTATTATGTGCAAGTAACCCGTTGGGGCCTTTCAGATCGGTACTGTCAAGTATCCAGGAAACTTTTTTAAAGAAGTCAACAGGAAATGTATAAACCATTTTGTTTTTTGAATCTGACACACTCAATATACCGTTTGCCGAAATGGTAATATCATTCAACCCGGTTGCACCTGTTACTTTAAGCTTGCTTACAATCACTCCTTTTACAATATCAATCACTACTATTTCAGAAAGATCGGCCACGTAAAGCTTATTCTGGTAAAGGCCCATTCCCTTTGGGGCACTCAACCCTTTTACCCATTCTTTGCTGATGACTTTTCCATCTGTGCTTAGTTTGCTGATAAATCCCTTACCATCGTTTCCCCAAGGTTCGCCATCAATATTTGAAACATACAATACGTTGTTCTGCTGATCGTACAAAACAGATTCCGGTACTTTAAACACAGAATCCGTTTCCCACAACTTAACCAGTTTGTGCTGCGCCTGCACATGGCATAAACTTAAAAATGCAATCACTGAAAAGATGAAATACTTTTTCATAAAAGGTTCTTTTGAAGAAAAATGACAGGTTTTTAAACTGTTGTAAGTTACTTCTTTTGCAACAGAGAAATCAACCCAAAACTGAAACAAATAAAATGCATTTTTGTTTTTGGCAATCATTTACATTTGTAACAACAACTGATTGCTGCATGGAAACCTACGGTAAAATATTGCTGATAGCAATGCCGGCTTTTTTAGTGCTGGTTCTTCTCGAAAAACTTTATGGTGCCTGGAAAGGCAAAGACACTGTAAGAAACATGGATATGATTTCCAGTTTAAGCAGTGGTATTACCAATGTTACAAAAGATGTACTGGGGCTCAGCATTGCCATCATCAGTTATAAATGGATGGTTGAACACATGGCCCTTGTTCATGTAAAAAATGTATGGCTCACATACGTGATTGCTTTTTTTGCCCTTGATTTTGCCGGGTACTGGACGCACCGTCTTGATCATGAATACAATTTTTTCTGGAATGCACATATTGTTCATCACAGCAGTGAAGAATATAATCTTGCCTGCGCATTACGGCAAAGTGTTTCGGTTTTCTTCCGCATATTCACCATCTTCCTGCTGCCTGCAGCTTTACTGGGTGTGCCTGAACAGGTGATTGCTGTTGTTGCACCGTTGCATTTGTTTGCACAGTTCTGGTATCATACACAGCATATCAACCGCATGGGATTTTTGGAAAAGATCATTGTTACTCCTTCGCATCACCGTGTACATCATGCCATCAATCCTGAATACATTGATAAAAACTATGCACAGATTTTTATTTTCTGGGACAAACTGTTTGGAACATTTCAGCAGGAAATGAATGATACTCCCCCGGTGTATGGCATTACAAGACCTGTGCAGACATGGAATCCCATCAAGATTAATTTCCTGCATTTGTGGTTGCTTGTAAAAGATGCATGGCTTACAAAAAGCTGGAAAGATAAATTCCGGATCTGGCTGATGCCAACGGGTTGGCGACCTGCTGATGTTGCTGAAAAATACCCGGTTTATAAAATTAATGACGTGTATCATTTTGAGAAGTACAATCCCAAAGCTTCGGCTGCATTGCATGTATGGAGCTGGGTACAGATTGTAATGGTGTTGCTGTTCATCAGCTATTTATTTGGCAATATTGCAGGTATCAATGCTCTCAATGCTTCATATATCTACATCTATGGATTGTTTGTTTTCCTTTGCGTGTATGCATACACCGAACTGATGGATAAAAACAAATACGCTGCTGTTTGGGAAATCATTAAAAACAGTTTTGGTGCTGCCATACTTTTTCAAACAGGCGATTGGTTTGGAGCATCTCAATACTTCAGCCTTATAAAATATGTATTGTTGCTGTACTTCGTTCTTTCTTCAGTGATTACATTATGGTTTGTGATGAAACATGAAAAGGAATTAAACAGCACAACTGCATTTGCACAGGCTTCTAATTAAATCTTTGCTTTGCTGAGTTCACCATTCACCGTTCTCCAAATCCCCAACGGGTTTTCATTTTTCAATTCATCAGGTAGCAACTGATTATTCCAGTTCTGGAAACAGATGGGTCGTGCAAAACGTTTAATTCCATCGGCACCAACGCTGGTAAATCTTGAATCGGTTGTGGCAGGGAATGGACCACCATGATGAATGCTTAAACAAACCTCCACTCCTGTTGGCACGCCATTTAAAATAAACCTTCCGCAAATATTTTTAATTGACTCAATCAATGCTTCATATTGTTTTACATCATTGTCAGTAGCCATAATGGTGGAAGTTAATTGTCCTTCCAGGTGCCGGGCAACAGTGAGCATTTCGTTCATGTCTTTACAACGGATCACCAGCGAATAAGGCCCAAACACTTCCTGGTGAAGCAATGGATTTTTTAAAAATGTTTCACCGCTTACAGTGGCAACAGTAGGTAAGCCTTCACCTTCTTTTACTTCCATTTCACTTTCGGCAACAAGATGAACTCCATCCTGCAGCAATGCATTTCCTTTCTTTTCTTTATACGATTTTACAATACCTGCATGAAGCATTGGTGCAGGTTGCACTTTCTGAATAGCTTTTCCCAAATCATGAACAAAGGTTTTCAGATCATCGCCATCTACACCAATCATCAAACCGGGATTGGTACAAAACTGTCCCGATCCGACTGTAATAGATGACGCATACATTGCTGCAATTTCCTGTGCTGATGATTTTAATTTTTCAGGTAATAAGAAAACAGGATTTACACTTCCCATCTCTGCAAAAACAGGAATAGGTTCTTTGCGTTGATTTGCCCAGTCGAATAATTGTTTACCGCCTGCATACGATCCGGTAAAGCCAACTGCTTTGGTATAAGGATGTAATACCAATGCCTTCCCCACTTCAAAACTTTCACCATAAGCATGATTAAAAATTCCTTTGGGCATGTTGTGATAAGCTGCTGCTTTGTAAATGGCATCAGCCACAATATGTGAAGTATATGCATGAGCAGGATGTGCTTTTACAATTACCGGGCAACCGGCAGCAAAGGCACAGGCGGTATCGCCTCCGGCAGTTGAATAAGCAAAGGGAAAATTGCTGGCACCAAACACAACCACCGGTCCGATTGGGATCATCATTTTCCGGATATCGGGTTTGGGCGGATTTTTTGACGGGACAGCAGTATCAATCCTTGCTTCCAGCCAATCGCCTTTTTCACAGGCATCGGCATATTGGTTCAGCTGCAGAATTGTTCTTGCTCTTTCGCTGCGCAATCTTGCTTCTGAAAGATGTGTTTCCTTCATGGCAGCTTCAATTAAAATATCCCCGCAGTTTTCAATTTCAATGGCAATACCACGCATAAAAGCAGCTCTTGCTTTTAACGGAAGCTTACGGTATTCATGAAATGCTGTCCACGCATCAAACATCATTTCATTCAATTCTTTAACAGAAGTATCGGGAAACATGTCGTTCTTTTTTGAATTGGTTTGAAGGCATCTGAATCATTCATTCAGCACCCGAAGTTAAGTAAGATTTCAGCTGCATATTTTACAAGAATTCGTGTCATTTATACAAGTTTTTCATCCTGTTAACGACTAAGTTCTTACCTTAACAGCTTCCAATAAACAGCATGCTTTCTTTCAGGGATAACGAACAAGCCTTCCGGGATTTTATTAATCAACACCAGCAAAGGGTGTACAATACTGCGTTGAATACACTCCAGAACGAGCAGGATGCGGAAGAAATTACCCAGGATGTTTTTATTGAAGCCTTCAATAAAGCGCATACCTTTAAAGGAGAAGCACAGGTTAGTACATGGCTGTACAGAATTACATTAAACAAATGCATTGATCATATACGAAGCAAAAAGCGCAAAAAACGCTTTGCTTTTTTAACCCAGTTGTTTCATGACAGTGGCGAACCGATAAGTGATGCCGGCGATTTTGTACACCCGGGTGTTGTGGCCGAAAACAAAGAAAAGGCAGCGTACCTGTACAAAGCCATCGACCAGTTGCCCGAAAACCAGAAAATCGCCTTTTTGCTTAGTGAAACAGAAGGTTTGAGTTATGCTGAAATCAGTGAAATCACCGGAAGCTCTGTTTCGTCGATAGAGTCGTTGTTGTTCAGGGCCAGGAAGAACCTGAGAAAAATTCTGGCAGATTTTTATAAAAATAACACCCGATAGCAAGTTTTTGAATAAACAACCGTCAAACATACTGATATGACAACTAAACAGGACAAATGGATTGATGAAGTAATGGGCAGTTTGCAGCAGATGCAGCCTGTGGAAGGCAATCCGCACCTGCACACACGTATCATTGCCCGGCTGAGCAACCAGGTTGCTCCGGCAAGGAAACCCCTGCAGCTGAAATGGGTTTATTCTTTTTCGGCACTGTTTGTTATTATGTTATTAATGAATGTTCTTGGCTGGAGAGGTTCAAACAGTACTTCTTCAGAGGTAACTGTTACCCAGCAACCGGTTGATATTGAAACGGTGATTTCTGATTACGGATTGGAAAGCAATAATACATATACCTCTTTACCCTGATTTAAACGCCATGAACAAAACGAAATTCCTTACCGCAGCGGTTATTCTTTTGGTGATTTTAAATGCAGCCACTTTGTTTTTCCTTTTTAACGGGCATGGGAAAAAACCTCCTGTTCGTAACGGGGGAAGACCATTCACAGAATTCATCAGCAAGCAGCTGAACTTTGACACAGTTCAAACTGGTCAACTGCAGTTATTGAGAGATAAACACAAAGCCGAACTGGATACTTTAAGAAAAGAAGACAAGGTTTTGCACGACAGTTTGTTTGCTTTTGTAAAAAGAGGCGATATGGATTCGGTAAAGATTGACTCATACCTCACCCGCATATCAGTTAATAAAAAGGAATTTGAACTGGCATTTATTCATCACTTTGCACAAATAAGATCGATCTGCAAACCTGAGCAACTTGATTTGTTTAATAAAATGGTTGACCAGATGATGAAAAGAAGAATGCCATCGTTTAACGGACCCGGTGGCGGTGGTAGTGATAAAAAAGATTCTCCGGAAAAGAAGTGAATATAAAGACGACAAAAAGAAAGCCCTGCAATTTTGCAGGGCTTCTTTTATTTAGTTAACCACCTCTCCTTCCAGGTCGTAATCAAACGCTTTGGTGATTTTTACATTTACAAATTCTCCGGGTTTCAGCTTTTTATCCGAATGAATGATCACTTCGTTATCTACTTCAACCGAATCAAATTCTGTACGTCCCAGGTAACGTCCGGCTTCTTTTTTATCAATAATTGTTTTGAATGTTTTTCCAACTTTTTCCTGGTTAAGCTCGTAGGAAATTTCCTGCTGCACAGCCATAATTTCCTGTGCCCTTCTTTCTTTTTCTTCAGCAGGCACATCATCCGTTAACTCATAACCACTTGTTCCTTCTTCATGGCTGTACGTAAAGATGCCTACACGATCGAAACGGTGCTTTTCAAGAAACAGTTTTGTTTCTTCAATATCCTCTAATGTTTCGCCGGGGAAACCTGCAATTAATGTTGTACGTAAGCAAAGACCGGGAACTTTTTCACGAACAGCTGCAATTAACTCTTCTGTTTCAGTACGGGTAATCTGCCTGCGCATTGCTTTCAGCATATTATCACTTCCGTGCTGCAAAGGCATATCAAGATAATTACAGATATTATCCCGTTCACGCATTACATCTAATATCTCCAATGGAAATTTATGCGGGTAAGCATAATGCAGGCGAATCCATTCCAAACCTTTTACATCCGCCAAACGGTGCATTAAATCGCCCAGCATTCTTTTCTTATAAAGATCAAGTCCGTAATAAGTAAGTTCCTGTGCAATCAGCATAATTTCTTTTACACCTTTCTTCACCAATCCCTCAGCCTCACGTACAAGATCATCCATGCTCTTGCTTACATGTGCGCCACGCATTAATGGAATAGCACAAAACGCACAGGTGCGGTTACAACCTTCACTGATTTTTAAATACGCATAATGTGATGGTGTTGCCAGCAAACGCTCTCCCACCAGTTCCGATTTATAATCAGCTTCCAGTTGTTTTAAAACCAGCGGCAGTTCCATTGTACCAAAAAAAGCATCCACTTCAGGAATTTCATCTTCCAGGTTTTGCTTGTAACGTTCGCTGAGGCAACCGGTCACAATAACTTTATCCAGCTTCCCTTTTCTCTTTAATTCAACCTGGTCGAGAATGGTATTGATACTTTCTTCTTTTGCTTTGTCAATAAAACCGCAGGTATTTACAATCACAATGTTGTGATCTTTTTTTGTGCTTTCATGCACCACATCCATATCATTTGCCTGCAGCTGCCCACTCAGCACTTCGCTGTCAACCATGTTCTTACTGCATCCCAGCGTAATGATATTAATTTTATTTTTCTTTAATGTCTTACTCTTCATAAGCCGACAAAGGTACAGGAAACAGTACGAAAGGCATCTTCTCAAAACCTTTAAAAAAAGTTTGGCATCATTTTTTCAAGGCAGTGGTTTAAACTCAGAATTATGAAGAAAGTATTTTTTATTACCATCGTATTGGCATTGATTTCAGCACAAGCAGTTTTCGCTCAATCAAAAGGAAGCAGTTATAAAACTGCGTTAGGTGTTAAGTTTTACCCGGGAGCTATTACATTAAAGCACTTTGTAAAATCAGACGCTGCTCTTGAAGGCATCGGTTATTTCTGGGAAAGAGGTGCACGTGTAACCGGTTTATATGAATTTCATGGTAACATCAGCGGTGCACGTGGTCTTAAATGGTATGTTGGACCAGGTGCGCATGTTGGATTTTACAACGACAGATACTACAACGGTGGTACCAGTGTAGGTCTTGATGGTGTACTCGGACTTGATTACAAGATCAGCGGAGCACCAATCAATTTCTCACTAGACTGGCAACCTTCGTTTGAGTTCGGCGATTACTACGGTTTTGGCAACTGGGGAGGATTCGCCATTCGCTACACCTTTTAAATATTGCTGATTTTTGTTCAGTGCCGCTAAAGGGATACCCTGATAATCTGAAATAAGATAAAAAGGGTATCCCTTTACGTTTGTAACTTTATATCACTGAAAAATTCACACAAGGTAACCCTATAAGAAAACCATTAATCCGTAGCCTAAGAGTTCACCTCAACGATTCGACCAACTAATTTAAAAGAGAGACTTTCCTCCGGTTTAGTCTCTCTTTTTTTTCCGCACTTCAAATTACCTTCCCCGCTTTTCAGGAATTTGCGTTCTTTGTGCAGAAATTATTTGCACTACTAAATACATTTTATTTCAATGCCCGATAACTACCAGATAGCAGACATGTTTTCGCTGCTGAGCAAATTGATGGACATTCATGGCGAAAATTCTTTCAAAGCAAAATCATACGCTGCTGCAGCTTTCAACATCGAAAAATTACCGGTACAGCTTGCAGAAGTTGATCATTCAAAAATTGCATCATACAAAGGCATTGGTGAAAGCACCGCTAAAAAGGTGATTGAAATTCTGCAAACCGGTCAACTCAAAGCCCTGAACGATTTGATTTCAACAACACCTCCCGGCATTATTGAAATGCTTTCCATTAAAGGCTTGGGACCGAAGAAAATTTCAACCATCTGGAAAGAAATGGAAATTGAAAGTATTGGAGAGTTGCTGTATGCCTGCCAGGAAAACCGCCTGATGCTGTTTAAAGGCTTTGGCGAAAAAACACAAGCGAATGTAAAAGACTCTATTGAATTTTTCCTGCAACATAAAGACATTCATCTCTTTGCCGATATTGAAGCGTACGCATTGGCAGTTGATGAAAAAATGAAACAGCAATTCCCAGCTGATGATCTTCAGATAACCGGCGAATTCAGAAGACAGATGGAAATTATTCATCAGCTTGAATGGGTAACTACTGCCGATGCAAACAGTATTGAAACCTTTTTTACAACAAACAATTTTTCTGTTGTTGAAAAAACCGATACTGCAATAACTGTAAAAGGGCCTGAGAATATTTTACTCCGGTTTTATTTTGCAAACAAAACTAATTTCGGCTCGATACTCTTTACCACATCAGCAAGTGAAGAATTTTTAACCGCATGGGGTAATGTTGCAGAAGCCGCAGAAGAAACGATTTTATTTGAACAGAAAGGCGTCAGCTTTATTCCTTCCTGTTTAAGAGAAGAATTCAATACAAGCAATTCAGCTGTTGATCTTATTCAGCCATCATCAATTAAAGGAATCATTCACAGCCACAGCAACTGGAGCGATGGTGGTGAAACCATTGAAACAATGGCCAGGCATGCACAGTCGAAAGGTTTTGAATATTTAGTCATCAGCGATCACAGTAAAAGTGCTGGCTATGCCAATGGTCTTTCTGTTGAGCGGATTGAACAGCAGCACAAGTACATTGATGAATTGAACAAGCAATTCAAAAACTTCCGCATTTTTAAAAGTATTGAAGCCGATATACTTGGTGATGGTTCGTTGGATTATGAAGATGATATTCTTTCAACCTTTGATCTTGTCATTGCATCCGTTCACAGTAATTTAAAGATGAATGAAGAAAAAGCAATGATGCGTGTAATGAATGCAATTGAAAATCCTTACACCACCATCCTTGGCCATATGACCGGGCGATTGTTATTAAGCCGCAACGGGTATCCGCTTGATCATAAAAAAATTATTGATGCATGTGTTGCAAACAGCGTGGTGATTGAACTCAATGCACACCCCCGCCGTTTGGATATCGACTGGCGATGGATTCCGTATGCGCTGGATAAAGGTGCGCTGATTTCAATTGATCCTGATGCACATGAACTGAGCGGCTATGATGATATCCGTTACGGAGTGCTTGCAGCGCAAAAAGGAAGACTCACCGCATCAAAAAACCTCAGCAGTTTTTCGTTAAACGAATTTGAAGATTACCTGATGGATGTGAGAAGAGAAAAGGGAATTTAATATACTCAACAATCATATTTTATGCGATTGATTCAATTACCGCTTGCCGTTTTCTTTATTCTTGTACAGTTAAGTTTATCAGCTCAGGAAACAAGCAGGCTGCAGCGAAGCACACCCGAGGCAGAAGGCATTTCGTCCAAAGCGATTCTCAATTTTATCCAAGCAGTGAACAACAGTAAAAATGAACTGCACAGTTTTATATTGGTTCGTCATGGAAAAGTTGTTGCTGAAACATGGTGGAAACCATATGCACCTGAATTAAAACATACCTTGTATTCAACCAGTAAAAGTTTTACATCAACTGCAATTGGTTTTCTTGTTTCAGAAAAAAAGATAACGGTTGATGATAAAGTCATTTCGTTTTTCCCTGAATATTTACCCGACAGCATCAGCCCGTTTTTATCGCAGTTGAAAATAAAAGATCTGCTTACAATGTCAACCGGTCAGTATCCCGAACCAACATCTGCAGTGCTTTCAAATTTCAATGAGAACAACTGGGTAAAAGGTTTTCTGCGTTTTCCTATTACTTATGAGCCGGGAACAAAATTCAATTATAACAGTTTGGCTACTTACATGCTTTCAGCAATTGTGCAGAAAGTAAGCGGAGAAAAATTAATTGATTACTTAACCCCACGACTATTTACTCCGTTAGGCATAACCGGTATGGATTGGGAAATTGACCCGATGAACAGGAACACCGGTGGCTGGGGATTGCGTTTAAAAACAGAAGACATGGCCAAATTCGGTCAGCTACTTTTACAGAAAGGTGAATGGAAGAGTAGACAAATCATTCCATCATCATGGATTGAAGAAGCAACAACAAAAAAAATTGAACAGATGCCCGGTGTGCCTGCTACCGACAGTAATAAAATGGCAAGCGATTGGGCACAGGGTTATTGCTACCAGTTCTGGCGCTGCAGGAACAATGCTTTTCGTGCTGATGGTGCATTTGGACAGTACATTGTTGTTATGCCAGATCAGGATGCAGTAGTTGCCATTACCTGTGAAACAGCAAACATGCAGGATGAACTGAATCTTGTATGGAATTATCTTTTACCCGCATTTCAACCGGCACCGTTACCTGCCAATAAAAAATTATACAAACAATTTACAACAACACTTGCTGCACAATCGCTTCAACCTTTACCTGTTTCATCCAATGCATCAACAGAACAAATGATTGCAGGCAAACAATACATGCTTGAAGGAGCAAAAAACAGTATCCGTTCTGTTTCCGTATCATTTCAAAAAAATGAGTGCATCTTAACAACGAAGTACGATACATCAACATACAGTTTTCATTTCGGATCAGGCAAATGGATAACAGGCCAAACAACAAAGCCGGGGCCGGGGTTACTGGCTGCTGCAAAAAACAGTTCGGCAGGTTTGTCACCATTTAAAACAGCAGGAACATATAACTGGATTTCCACCGACAGCCTTCAACTTAAATTACGTTACATTGAAAGTCCGCACACAGAAACATTTTTATTGGTGTTTGATGGCGACAATGTTTCCGTAACAATTACGCCAAGTAACAATACACAGATGGCAGTTAAACGAAAAGGAAAAATCAATCAATAAATCATGCAGGTAACTATTCCTACCGACCGGCCAATATACGAAAGTGAAATAGCCACTTACTGGTTTGATGATGCAGGATTTCTTGTATCACTTTCAAAAAGTGTAAAACGTACTGTAGAAAACATCAGCAGCAATAGTGAGCTGATCAAAAAAATCAGCAACAACAAACCGGTTCCGTTGTTAATCTATCTTGCAGCATCACCCATGCCTGATAAAGATGCAAGGGAAATTTCAACCAAACTGCTGCCTCAGAATTATTCTGCCATGGCAATGGTTTCAAAGCCGGGGCTTGCGGCACTTATTATGCGTTTACTGTTTAAATTAAAGCCATCCCCTATTCCAATAAAACAATTCACACATGAAAAAGAAGCAAGGGAATGGCTGATGCAATATGCAAAAGCTGATAATTAATCAACTGCTTTATCCCAATTCAGCACCACATCCATAAAAAAAAGCCGGTTAAGCTTTAGTACAATCCTGTTCAGATTGCTCTCGTCAAAGGTTATTTTTACAGATGCGGGCTGACCATCACTAACAGCATACATCACCCCTTCGTACCGCTGTTTTTTTTCATTATACACAAGATCTTTGATCACTTCATATCCAATACTGTCAGTAGTTCTTGAAGAAGATTTAATTACTGCTGAATAGTTGTGTTCTGAAGTTTGTTTTATTTCATACAGTCTTGTTCTGTCGGCCGAATACCAGCAACCGTTAATCTGCTGTGCAAATGAAACAGAAGCCAGCACTAAAAACAAAAAGCTGCAGAACAGTTTCTTCTCTGAAAATGCATTAATCATATCGACCGAATTTTCGTGTACCATACCACATATCTTTTAATGTAAGTCCCAATGAAAACTGGAAGTAGTTTTCTCTTATCTGTTTAAGCGATGACAAGCCTTTTTTACCCGCTTCCATGCTCAGGTTAACTCCAATAATTCTTGAAAGATTTTTTCCTGCACCCAAAGTGAAAGCAACATCATTCACCCTGTTACCATTCAGTACCAGGTACGATTGTGAAGTCCTTACACCAAGTGCCAGGTAATATTTTTCAAAATAATAATCACCAGCTTTAATACGGCTGCTGTATTCTATTCCACCACTTAAACCGGATGCATCCCTGATCTGTATTTTTGAATATCCTGTTTGCTGGTTTCCCCATTTCTGGTAATCGCCCTGCACATGAAACGAAAGACCACTTTTATTGAACAGACTGTATGCAACACTGAAGTTTGCAGGCATTTTAAACGACACATCTTTGTCTTTCATTTTTTTGAACAGTGTATCATTTTCAAAATACTGAGTTGAATTAAACCCGGATAATTTTGAATTTAAGGAAGCAGTTACACCAAAATTGTGTTGCCATTTCTTTTTCGGATCGGTATAATACTGAATGCCCACCTGAACACCTGCGCCGCTGTAATAATCTGTCTGAAGTTGTAACACATCAAGCGAAAGCAATGAATTGTAATATTCAACACTGTGATGCAATGAACCGAAATACCACGAACCTGTTATACCTGCTGAAAAATGTTTACCAAATTCCCTTGCAAGTGAAACATAGGTTTGATAAATACCTCCGCTTCCATCTGTGTACTTGATGTAATCAATATTTTCATCATTAAGCGATGAATTAGTTGCATATTGATAGTTCACACTGCTGAAAGGTTTTAACCCTACTGCAAATGCAGATTTAGGTGTAACCTTATACGCAAGCGAAATACTTTTTACAATAAAATCTTTCGAAGGACCGGCAATTGTATCCACACCGGGAACTTTAAACCTGCTGATCCGCCCTCTTGTAAACATATTCAGGTTTACATTCTTGTAGGTTAAAGAAGTTAATGAAGCCGGGTTGGAAAAATTATAATACCCGTCATCACGCCTTGCAGCAGAAGCACTTCCTGTTGCACTGTATCTGCCATATTCTGTTGTTTCAAGATCACCAATACCAATTGTTGAGTAAGGCGATGAAACATTTTGTGCTATTCCATTAAAATATAACAACACAAAACCTGCGATCAAATATTTTTTCTTGTTGTTCATAACCTGGTTTTACATTCCAAGAACATACATTTTAAGTTGAATAGAATTCTTCTGGCTCTGATCATTAACAATCAGGCGCTCCACACCTGCATCATAACTGCTTAATGATGATGTAAGCATGATTGCCGATTTTGAAAATTGCCCCGTGGTAATTTTATTATTGATAAAAGTGGTGATATCATAACTGTAATATGTATTCTCTCCATACAAATTATCAATTACAAGACTACCGTTTAACAAACTGGAAGAAGAGGTATTGCCATCATAAAATCCTCCCAGCAACTGGTTTGTATCATCGGTTGAAAAGAGATATAATTTTTTGGGTAAGGAATACGGAAAAGCAAGTGATGCAGTGTTGGGCCGTATAACGAGCAGCGCTTTTATCACCCGCATGTATGGATATTTTTCTTTCAGTGTAAGAAGTGAAGGAAACGAAATTTTGATGTAAGTTCCGAGTGGTGAATAGAGAAACGATTTATTGCCTGAAGCCGAACTTGAAACAAGAACTGAACTGTTTCCTTCTACAGAACCAAAATCGTTGTTAACTGCACGGAACTTCATTTGGTTAAACTGTTTGGCAGAAGCATAAGTAAAATCAAGATGCTTGGCTACAGCATACAAACCATTTTCGTGGTAAGAAAGACGCAGCAACGCAGAATCGGAAGGAGCACTGAAATAACTTACAGCAGAAGTAACAGTAGAATCAGCACAGATATACAACCCCCTGAAATAATCAACAAACAATTCTGAACTTGTAATTTCACTGGCATTGGTACGAAACTTTTCCAATAGCTCTTTTCCCAGGTCATCCGATATCCTGATTTTTATTTCGGAACCCGATTTACCTTCAAGGTTGATAGTTTGAGCCGCAAGAAGATCAGTATAATGACGAAACGAAGTTGTGTTATAATAATAATCAGTTCCATCGCTTCGCTTGATATTATCTATAAGCCTGTACACATTTACCTTAAATGGTTTTGTGCTATCGCCGTAAAACGATCCGTTGGGTTTTAAAATCAGTTCAAGCGAATCAAACGTTACGTTCACATCAAACACAGGATTTGTTGAAGGCAATGACAGCTGCACAAATGAACCGGCATTTAATACGCCAATCTCCGGGTCGTTATGATAACCAACACAAAACAACTGGTGCGACGACGTTACAAACGAATCTGTTTTACAGGTTGCAATCTCTGTTTCGTAATTATCGTAATAAGTTATGGAAGGATCCAGTTCCGTAGCCGACTCTCCAAACTGAATGTTCACTTTATTGCATGCACTAAGCAATACAACAATTGTTATGAAGCAGAGCACTGCCCCAATAATATTTTTGTTCACCATTAACAACAATCTTCGGTTTGAAAAAAATGAGGAGAAAACACAGCGTTTGTATTTACCTCAACTCAAGCTGTGATTCTCCTCAAAAGAATTTATCAGTTATCATCATCATCCTGGTCTGAGTTCGGGAAGAACTCCCACAAATCATCAAAGCGTGTACTGCTGTTATGCCCTGTTGTTAAAAATCCTCTTGAATTAACAGTGAATGAAAGTGCACCTTCACGTGCAGTGCCTTCAAAACTTGTTTTCTGTTTCCAGGTATCATTGGTGATATCATACTCCCATGTTGTTCCAATTACACCACTTGTACTTCCAGTGGTGAGGTAAGCTTTATCGTTCATTACAAAAATGGTAGCGTTGCTTCTTGTAATATTTGAACCATAATCATCATCGTAGGTTTCATCGCTCACACTGGTAATTTTTCTTTTCTCAGCCCAGTTATTTGCAACCGGATCGTACACCCAGAAATCTGCCAGGTAACTTCCGTTATTAATACCTGTAACTATATATGCTTTATTATTATTTACAAAAGCAACTGCATCCATACGTTTGCTTCCTGCAAGACTTGCTTTCTGCAACCATTCATCGTTTACAGGATCATATTGCCACAGATCTTTTAAATAGTTACCATCATAACCTGTAGAAACATATCCCATACTGCCAATTGAAAAAGCAACTGCACCATAACGTTCTGTACCACCAAAGTCAGCAACCTGTTTCCACGTATTTGTTGTTGGATTATACTCCCAGAAATCCTTGAGCTTTTTCAAACCATCATAACCTGTACCAACATAACCTTTACCATTTACTGCAAAAGCAACTGCACTGCTTCTTGCAACACCGGGAAAATCGGCTCTTCTATACCATGTTCCTGTTGACTGATCAAATTCCCAAAGATCTTTTAATCGGTCAGTTCCATCATAACCTAAGCCAACAAACACTCTTGTGCCAATGGTAAATGTTACAGCTTCTGTTCTTCCCACGCCTTCAAATTCAGAAGAACGTTTCCAGTTACCAATAATATCATCATCACTGCTGCTGCTTGATTTGGTGCAGGATGTAAGCATGAACGAAGTCATTCCCAGGATGACTGTGCTTAATTGTAAAAACCATTTTTTTCTCATCAGTGTACTTTTTATTCTTGAGTTTAATTGAGGTGTACAGTGAAACTTTCCAAAACTGCTGAACGCATGTGTGTAAAAATTTCACGGGGCAAATATTTTTTAAATGCCCGACAAACAAAATGTTAAAGGAAATAAGGCGGACAAAACAACAGTTGAAACAGGCAAAAAAATCTATGAAGAAAAGCCAACCATTTTACAAAAACATGCATCAACACCTTTAACAAAACCTTTGTGAAATAAACGCTCAATTGCGCTGCTGAAAAAGGTTTGAGCCGCAATTTTGCACGCATTGAATGTAGCTGATGAATAAAATTTTAAAAGACAGGAAAATAAGGAACAGTCTGATTACCCTTGTTGTAATTACCACTCCTCTCTTCGCCATACTTGGAGGCACACCGTTTGTAAGATTTGAATTAAACAAGATCAATCTTTTTTTTCCGGGCATTTTACTCATTGCAGTTATTACCATTCTTTCCTGGCTGATAAATATTTTATTGCTTTCGCTGTCTGTGCGCTTTCAGTTACTTGAAAAAATATTTACAAGATCAATCATCAGTATTATTATTTGCTTAATTGCAGGAACAATTGTTATTTACTATTTCCAGAAAAATTTCCCTCCGCCACAGATTAAGTTTAATGAATCATTTCAAAGAAACAACCAACTGATTATTCAATCACCATCAGATAAAAATGCAATTCTGTTTCGGGGAAAAAATGACAGCATGATCATGATGCCAGCGAGCGTTTTGAAACATCCGCCAAAAAATGCATTCTTTTTTCCGAGGATGCTTCACTTGCTGACCATTAACATCATCATCATTATTCTGTGCGAACTGATTTTACTTTATTTCAACAAACAGCGCATTGAATTGGAAAATGAAAAATTGAAACAGGCTAATCTTGAAGCAAAAAATGATCAGCTGAAAATGCAGCTGCAGCCACACTTTCTTTTCAACTCACTGAACACTCTTCGGTTGCTGTTAAAAAAAGACCAGGAAAAAGCAGAAGATTATTTATTGATGCTCTCGGATGTATTACGCTTCTCAACTGCATCTGCAAATGAGCCGCTGGTTGATATCGGGGACGAACTGAAATTCTGCCTTACTTATCTCGAAATGCAGAAAGTAAGGTTTAATGATATGCTCAACTTTAATATCGATAATAAACTTTTTTCGGCAGAAGGGAAAGTGCCGGTATTTGCTTTACAAACATTGGTTGAAAACGCCATTAAGCACAACGCTTTCTCCCAAGAAAAACCATTGAACATTGAAATAGATTATAACAGTGTAACACAGATGATTACTGTTAAAAATAAAATTCAGCCAAAACAAATAGCAGGAGTTACAACCAAAGTGGGTTTAAAAAACCTTGCCGAACGTTACAGGCTGATGTTTGATGAAGACATTATCATCAAACATGACAACAACGAGTTTGCCGTAAGTATTAAATTAATTCACCCAGGAAACAACAGTTAATTGTATTTACAAGTAAACAAACAATATGAACGTAGTTATTATTGAAGATGAAAAACTTGTTTCGGAAGATCTGGCCGAAATGATGCAGTCAATTGACAGCAGGATTACGATTACCAAAACCATCAGTTCGGTTAAGGAAGGCATTCAGTATTTTGAAACCAACCCAACTCCGCATTTAATTGTCAGTGATATTCAGCTGGGCGATGGTTACAGCTTTGAAATTTTTAAAGAAGCACAAACAAACACTCCTGTTGTGTATTGCACAGCTTTTGATCAACATGCATTGCAGGCATTTAACAACAACGGGATTGCGTACATTCTTAAACCGTACAACAAACAAAGCATTTGCCAGGCAATTGATAAATATAAAATGCTGAAGCAACCTGAAACAGGCAACCAGCAAATCAATTACGATTTATTAATCGCTGCCCTCAGTAATTCAAACAAGCATCAAACATTACTGGTCAATTCAAAAAACAAAATCATACCAATCAAAATTGCTGATGTAGCTTACTTCTGCATTGAACATAAAAACACCACACTCACAACTTTCCAGAATCAGAAATTTTACATAAATCAAACGCTGGAAGAACTGGAACTAATGTGCAATTCTTCGTTTTACAGGGCAAACAGGCAATTCCTCATCAACAAATCAGGAATTAAAGAAGTACAGCATTACAGCCTGCGTAAACTTTTTGTAAAAATGAGTGTTGATACAAGCGAAGAAATCATCATCAACAAAGTAAAGGCAACCGATTTCCTGAAGTGGCTGAAGGGATAATGTAACTAAAGTCACCGGTACCAACTACGGCAAAAGCCTAACTTTGCATCAAATAAAACAAATGGCAACAGTACGACTTACAACACAGGATTTTAAAGATAAAATCTTCAACTACGAAACGGAGAAAGACTGGAAATATGATGGTCCCCTTCCGGCAATCATTGATTTTTATGCTGACTGGTGTGGTCCCTGCAAAATGGTAGCACCTGTGCTGGAAGAATTGTCAACTGAGTATGAAGGAAAAATTGTGATTTATAAAGTTGATACCGAAGTTGAAATGGAACTTGCATCGGTATTCGGCATTCAAAGTATTCCTACTTTCTTATTTATTCCTGTAAATGGTGATCCTGTAATGCAACCGGGAGCTTTCCCTAAAAATGTATTTAAACAGGTAATTGAAGAACATTTATTAGGCACAGTTAAAGAAGAAGAACAATAATTGCATAAACCGGTTTTTAGATTTACTGGTTATCCAAAACAGGCAGCTCCACGAAAAAGGTGCTGCCTGTTTGTTGCTCTGTTTCGAACCAGATTTCACCTTTCATATTTTCCACAATACTCTTACACATTGCAAGACCTAAACCTGTTCCCGAAGTTTTTGTAGTAAAGTTGGGATAGAAAATCTTTTCATGCAGCTCAGGTGCAATTCCCTGCCCGTTGTCAGCCAAACGAACAAGCACTTTTCCATCAGTGATTGTATAACTTATTTGTACAACAGGCTTTTTGTCGTCGCCAGCTGCTTCAAATGCATTACGGATAAGATTCGTGAACAAACGGTTGAGTTGTGTTTTATCGGCCATTACTGCAACCTCAGCGCCCGGTTCATAAATCACTTCACCATCTTCATCCATACTGAACAGATCAACAACAGATTTGATGGATTTTGCCAAATCAACTTTTTCAAGTTTGGGATTGGCAATGTTTGCAAAGCTTGAAAAGTCGGAAGCGATATTAGAGAGATAATCGATCTGTTCAACCAGTGTTTTAGCAACACCCTGCGAAATATTTTTTGTATCGGGCGAATTGGAATCAACCGCTTTCTGCAGGTATTGAATACTCAGCTTCATTGGCGTAAGCGGATTTTTGATTTCATGTGCAACCTGTCGTGCCATTTCACGCCAGGCACCTTCACGCTCACTTCTTGCAAGCAGGCTGGCACTTTCTTCGAGTTGCTTCACCATTTTATTGTACTGCTGAACCAGTTCACCAATCTCATCATTCCTGTTCCATTTAATTTCTTCATTGGCCATTCCAAGTTTTACCTGTTTCATTTTTTCACTGATGATGGTAAACGAACTGGTGATACGGCCTGTTACAAAAAATGCAATCAATCCTGCAATCAGAAATACAAATGCATTCAGGTTGATGAGTGTTACCAGGAAACTTGAAATTTCCTGCTTTAATTCGTTTTGTGAAGTAAAGTAAGGAATGTTGATGTATGCATAGGTTTTACCTTCCTCATCACGCACCGGCATATAAATACTCATGTACGATCTTGAACCCACCCGTTCATCTTCAATTGACTGAACCAAATATTCTTTTGATAATTTATAAAAAGCACGGGGATTTGTTTTCCTGCTTAACATACCCTTATTGTAATAATATGGCTGCGATGAAATGCGCAGGTTGCCTGCAGGATCGTAAATATTAATATCAACTCCGTGTATTTCTGAAATGCGGTTTACTTTCGCCTGCAGATCACCGGCAGTTACATCATCATAAACTTTCAGCACATCATCAAACATTGCATGTTCTTTCAATGCATTTTCCACTTCGCCCTGCATAATACGGATGGTTCTGCTCAGGCGTTCTTTATTATTCCTGCTGTGCCTGTTAATAAAAAAGAAGATGGTTGAAATACCAATGACCACAAATGAAAGAATACTGATACCAATGATGGTTGTATGCACCTGTGAGCGGAATGTAAGCTGCAGTTCTTCCTTCCACCTGGTTAAATTAAAACCTGTTCTTGTTAAAAATTGTATTGAACGGAATGCAGCCATCATCAGCAGGAAAACAAAAAACAGGTAAGCAAATAAGGTGATTGTTTCAAGCAAACGGTTTTCCTGTTTTGCAACAATTACTGTAAGATTTGCTGAAGTGTACCATAACTCGCTGTATCCGTTCCGTTGCACTTTTTTGTACGACAGCTGTTCGGCCTGTACATTATTTAAATGAATTGGAAAAGGATAATCATTAAAGCTGTTAATGAGTTCTTTGTTTTTGTACACTGCATATGAATACTCAGGCATGCTTTCAGGCAACGGGTTCGTTACTTTGGAAAACAGCTGTGATGCAATTTTTTCATCACTGTAATGCTTGGGCCTTGAAAGAATAAACACATACCCCAAGATTTTATTTGATGAAGTATCTTTTACTTCTTTTCGTGCGATATAATAAAACTTATCAAACGATTCTTCGTGGTATTGCCAGTCTCGTACCGAAGTTGGTTTGCTTTGCAGTTTAAAAATCAGGTTCAGCGTATTAAACGAAATTGAATCTGCATTATACAGCGGTGCTTCAAGTTCATCAAACGTATATACTTCCGAATCAAACTTGTTGAGATAACCGCTGAAGTGTTCGCCAATTAAACTGTCTTTTAAATACTGGTTATTCCCCGGTGTTGTAAACCTGTAAAAGTTATCCGATAAAAAATCACTCCGTAAATTCCTGAAAGCAATTCCCAGCAGGCTTTCAGCCGAAGGATCGGTTTGAAGGCTTAATTTTTCAGCCATGCGTTTCCTGTCTTCCCATTCTCTTTCCGCATTTTGTGTAACAAGCATAACGGTTAATGAAAGTGAAAAGAAAAACAACCAGAACACGTTGCGTCCGCCCGAAGCAAGAAATCCCAGTTCAGCATCAGGTTCATTCATCAACAAAATCACCAGTAAAACCCAGATGAGTAAACTAAGATGAAACGAAACCGAACCCGAGTTAATTGTAACAGTGAGATAAAGCAAACCTGTAACGGCAACAGCGATGTATTGAACACCCTGTTTATCTTTTGCAAATTTTTTCAGGTAAAGAATCAAGCGTTCAGCAACGAGGTAATAATTCAATGCAAGACATCCAAGCACAATAAACCCAAAGAAGCTGAAGCTGTTGATTAAACCAAAAAAGTTGGTTACATCAAACGAAATCTGCGAATCAGCAACAAGACTGCGGGTAATGTTGCCAAACAAAATTGTAAGTGATACAATGGCAACTGAAACAATGGCAATACCTGCTTTATCGTTTATCTTAAAATCAAACAGTTTCTGCGGGCTGTATTTTCGTATAAATGAAACCACCCATAACAACAGGAATGAATTAATCAATAAATCGCCCAGCGATTTCAGGAAATTATTTGAACCGTAAACAGCAGGATCAAACAATTCAAATTGCCTGAAGTTTAATGGAAGCGGAATGAAATAACTGGTTGTACGCAGAATAAGCAATACTGCTACAAGAAAAACAGCACCGGTAAGAAATGATTTTTTTTGTACAAGATCAACTGCCGAACGATGAAGAAACAGCAGGAAGAAAAACATTGCCAGCAACCGCAGCAACACTGTTATTCCATTAAGAGGCTGCAGGTAATTCTTTTTATCTTTCAGCCAGAACAATGTGGTACCGTTCCTGCTTTTAACTTCCAGCTCCGATTTTGAAACATCACTGATTGAGTAATACTGTTCAATACCGTTTACATAAGCAAAACCGTTACTCAGATCTTCTGTAGTAACAAAGTAATTCCATTTTACAGGAATCAGTGCCATTGCAAAAATGGAATTGCCCTCTTTCTGCACAAACTCTTTTTTGTAAACAGTGTAATAGCCGTTAATGAGTTGTTCAAACCAAACACCATCGGCACGCTGCCACAAATTACTGCCGGGTAATATTACCTGTGTGTTCCAGAATCTTGTCTGAAATCCATCAGTACTTTCGGATGCAACAAAAATGAAATAGTCTTTTCTCAGCAGTGTATTAAACTCTTTTTCATTGTACTTGCCATTGTTTAACTTCCTGATTAGTGCTGTATCGCTGAGAATGGATTCGAAATCTTTTTCCCTGTTATTAATGCCACGTTGCAGTATTTTCTTTACCTGTGCAGGCGCAGAAGTATACGACCAGTAATATTGAAAAAGATAAGAAAACGTAAGCAACCATCCCGCAAGAAGAAGCAGGTAACCATTTTTATAAAAGAGATTGCGGATGGTTTTAATGTGGCTCAAAATAGTTTATTCAGCTTGTTTATTGCGTGCTTTAATCCGGTTCCAGATTTCATCCATTTCGTCCAGCGTCATTTTTGCCAGTTCTTTTCCTTCGCTGTTTGCTTCCTTTTCCATTTGCAAAAACCGCTGCATGAACTTCCTGTTGGTACGTTCTAAAGCATGGTCAGCATCAATCTGCAAAAACCGTGCATAATTCACCAGGGAAAAGAATACATCGCCCATCTCCTCTTCCATCTTATCCATGTCACCAGCCTGCACCACTTCTTTCAGCTCATTCATTTCTTCTTCAATTTTTTCAAACACCTGGTCTTTATTTTCCCATTCAAACCCCACCTGCTTTACTTTTTCCTGAATGCGTATGGCTTTAATCATGGAAGGCAACCCTTTGGGCACACCACCCAGTACCGATTTCTTTCCTTCTTTCATCTTCAGTTTTTCCCAGTTGCGTTTCACATCGTCTTCATCATTAACTGTTACATCACCATAAATATGCGGATGACGTGCAATAAGCTTTTCACAAATTCCATTGATCACTTCGGTTAATGTAAACTGCTCCTGCTCCAGTCCAATCTTTGCATAGAACACAATATGCAGCAACATATCGCCCAGCTCTTCTTTAATATGTTTCCAGTCGTTATCTGTAATTGCATCGGCCAGTTCATAGGTTTCTTCAATGGTTAAAGGCCTCAATGTTTCAATGGTTTGTTTTTTATCCCATGGACATTTCTCTCTTAAATCGTCCATAATTGAAACCAATCTTAAAAATGCATCCTGTACCGGTTGATTGCTCATACTTTACATGTTAAAAAATGAATAAGAGAAAAATGCTGTAAATAAAATAATGTTTAAAATAAACGTCATGAATAAAAGCAATATAAATTTCAAAATTGTTTTACCTCTTTTCTGCTGGTATACCCTGCGCATTGCTTTATACAGGTAAACAAACATCAGCATCCACAATACAAATTTAAGCCAGCCAAAACTCCAGCCCGTTGTATCCTGTAATTTACCTAAACTGAAAATGGCCAGCAAAAACAGAAACGCAAACACAAACAGATGAATGGTGAAGATGAGATGGCCCACATAATAAGAATTCCTGTGCCTGATGTAAAGCAATGAAAAGATCAGTGCAAAAAATGGCAATGAAACAAACAGCATTTTTGGCAATGAATGCAGCACATATTCCACCAAATCGTTGGCAAATGTTTTCCAGTCGTTGCCATAAATTTCCTTTAGTTTAATAAGCCGGTGTGCCATTGCACGTTCAAACCAGTTGCTTTTTTTATCAGCCGGAAGTGTTTGCTGAATGGAATCATACTCAGCAATTGATTTGTATTTTATAAAACCTCTTCCGGCAGAATCAAAGTTGATGTGCAATTCACCATCTTTGGAATCAGGAACAACCTGCTTCACCAAATCAGAATCTTGCTTATTACCTGCATTTTTCAATGCCCGCTCCTGCAGATCAACAGCAGGTTGATTCAGTGTTACTTCATTTGAATTTTCAACTGCCTTTTTGCTTTTGTGAGATGATTCAGAAAAGAAAGAGAAAAACAGGATGAAGAAGAAAGCTGAAGTAAACACATACATCCGTACCGGGTTCATGTAGCTGGCTCTTCTTCCCCGAATATATTCTACAGTTAAAAAGCCCGGTTTAAACAGCAGGTAACGGAGTGATGTAAGAAACTTACCTTCAAAATGTGTGATATCGTTAAAGAAATGAACAACCAGTTCCCAGGCCGATTCTTTAGGCTCTGTATTTTCCTGGCCGCATACATGGCAATACCTGCCAAACACCCTTGCGTTGCAGTTTAAACAGTTTTTTTCTTTCCGCTCTTTGCCATGCGACATTTGCTGAAGTTTTGCTAAAAGTAAAAAATAGCCGACAACTTTCGCCAAGTTTTGGACTTTCACAACATTTTTAAACAAACAGGAAAATCAGAATAAAATATCTTTGACAAACTATGCCAACAAAACATTTCATATTCATGCTTGCAGTTGTACTGCTTTTTGCAGCTGAAGCACCTGCGCAGATTTATTATAAAGATGTGCTTACTGCAAAGCAAACTTCAGAACAGCTGAAATTGTACAAATCAAATAAAACAAGGAAAGTTGTACTTAATTCGTTTGAAGGCACTGGTGAGCCAACTGATAAGTTTATCTGTTACCAGGAAATTGCACCCGGATTTAATTTCATCAAAACATTTACACAAAGCATTCAAACACTGCAATCGGTTTTGGTGAGCCAGTTTAATGCAAAGGGACAACTCATCCGCAGTTCGGACAGTTCAAATACCACGCTGAATGTTACCACTTACAGTTATGATGCACAGGGAAGATTACTGGTTGCCGAATCATTTTCGCAGGCATATGCCTATCAAACAAAAGAAACAGAAAAGCATTTGTGGAGTTATGATTCAACCGGCTTTCCGCAAAAGCTGTTGCGCATTAAAAACGGAAGCGACACTGCAGTGATTGAATTTAAACCTGATGAAAAAGGAAATCCCGGCGAAGAAATATGGTTCAGCAAAGGACAAGAAACACAGCATTGGTATTACTATTACGACCAGAACAGGCGTTTAACCGATATTGTACGTTTTAATGATAAAGCACGCAAGCTGCTGCCCGATTATTTATTTGAATACAATGATCAGTCGCAGTTAACGCAAATGATTGCCGTGCAGGCAGGCAGCAGCAATTATGTAATATGGCGTTATCAATACAATGCACAGGGATTAAAAACCCGTGAAAGCATTTACAGCAAGCAAAAAGAACTGATGGGCTACATTACTTACAGCTATCAGTAAGAGCAATTACAACAATGCGATAAAAAACTTTTTAAAAAAGATGCAGTAGTTTTTTTGTCAATTAAAAGTGCTTCTTTACATTTGCACCCCCAACGTTCTTTTACAAGCGGAAGTAGCTCATTTGGTAGAGCACGACCTTGCCAAGGTCGGGGTGGCCGGTTCGAGCCCGGTCTTCCGCTCCAAATCCCGCTCTATGCGGGATTTTTTTTCACCTCTTTGGAGCCCCGGTGGTGGAATTGGTAGACACGCAGGACTTAAAATCCTGTGACCCGCAACGGTCGTAACGGTTCAACTCCGTTCCGGGGCACATTTAAAGCAACGAAAGTTGCTTTTTTTGTTTATGGCAACCTGGTTTGTTTATATACTCTACTCGCCGAAATGCAACAGGTATTATGTTGGATATTCGCATGATGTGCAGGAAAGATTACAACGCCATAACAGCGGCAAAGTAACCGCTACTAAAAACTGCATCCCCTATACATTAAAAGCATTCAAGGAGTTTGATACAGCGATTGATGCCCGCAGGGAAGAATTGCGAATTAAAAAAATGAAGAGCAGGATTTATATCGAAAAATTAATTGAAGGTAATTGGTAAGCAGCCCCGATCTACAATCGGGGTGACCCGCAACGGTCGTAACGGTTCAACTCCGTTCCGGGGCACATTTAAAGCAACGAAAGTTGCTTTTTTTGTTTCAGCCTTCTGTATCAGTTTTCACCATTATTCTTGTTCAACAGTATTACTGCACTCAACTGGTGCGACGCAAGGAACGATGCCAGCTGTACTGTAGCTGGTTTCAATACATAAAAAAAACCGCCACATGGGCGGTTTACTTTATAAGAAGAAAGTTTTACTTGTATTTGGGATTGTACAGTGTGCTTTCAGGAACGTTTACCTGTGGTTTTCCTTTGTAGCGTGAATTGTACAGTTTGTAACAACCGCCCAGCAAAAAAGCAACGATTGCGAATAATTTTACATAAAACAGAAACCTGGATGATGCTACCCAGTTACTGGTGATATCTTTTTCGTTTTCTTTATTGATTACTTCAGCCATGGCAGTTATTTTTTCGTTGCAAATGTAAGGGATGATTGTAAACTTAAGATGATTTAGTTTTCACAATTTCTGAAAAAGTTTTCCTCTTTTTCACAAAATACTGCCAAACCACATTTCCGGGGTAAACACCCTTTGCCGGTGCATAACCAGCCTTATCAGGTCTGAAGGTTTTGAACAGCCAGCCGGCATAATGCAAATGAGCTTTGACTACTGCCCACCAGTACGATGGTTTACCTGTTGCCAACTCCTTCCATGCCGAGACTGCATCAAGCAAAAGCCGGAATGGGATTTTCCAGATCAATTGCCCCAATGGCAGGTTCTTGGTAATCATGACGAGGTTGTTCCTGAAGTTGAGGTACACTTTGCGTGGATTACCTGTAGGGAGTGTTCCGCCACCTACATGGTACACCACCGATTGCGGACATACATAAACCAGATGACCGTGACGCTGCAGCCTCCAGCAGAGATCAATTTCCTCCTGGTGAGCAAAGAAATAATCATCAAACCCATTCATTTCATGAAATGCTTTTGACCTGATGAACAAAGCTGCACCGCTTGCCCAGAAAACAGGAACTGTATCATTGTACTGGCCTTTATCTTCTTCCAGCACATCAAAAATCCTTCCCCTGGAAAAAGGATATCCATACGCATCAATCCAACCCCCACTTGCACCGGCATATTCAAACAGGTGTTTGTTGTGATATGCCAGCAGTTTGGGCTGGCAGGCTGCAATTACCGTATTGCTTTCCATGAGTTCAATAACAGGTTCAATCCAGTTGGGCTCCACTTCCACATCGCTGTTGAGCAACACGTAATAATCAGCTTCCACCTGCTTTAAAAAGAAGTTATAGCCTTTGGCAAAACCATAGTTTTCACTGCTGGTAAGCATTTCAACCGACGGAAAATTTTGCTGTACAAAAGAAACTGAATCATCGGTGGATGCATTGTCAGCAACAATAATCCGTTTATTGGAATAAGTTGAAGCGGTTACAAAAGGAAGGAACTGTTCAAGGAATTTTTTCCCGTTCCAGTTAAGAATAACAACAGCAACTGATGGTTGTGAATGCAAGTGTGACAAATATTTTTTCAAAAATAGCAGTTGGCAGCCAAACCTTGTATAAATTGGGGCATGCTTGGTCAATATTTTAACTGGCGAACACTTCTTGCACTGGTAGCAATTGGTATTGTAACCGGAACCATTTTTTATTCGAACTATCTTGCCGGTAAGATTGCGAAAGATGAACGCATGAAAGTGGAGCAATGGGTTGAAGCAGGAAAGTTCCTGATTAATGCACCTGTTGATGCAGACACCAAACTGCCATCGCTGATAAGAAATGAGCAAAAATCAATTCCCATTATTGAAACGGATGAGAAAGACAGTGTGGTGAGTTTTATTAATATCGATTCATCAAAAATTGCAGAAGATCCTGGTTATATCTATAAAAAATTAAAAGAGTTTAAGGGACAAAATCCGCCCATTATTCTGCAGGTGAGTAAAGAGCCATTGCTGATTAATAAATATTACTACGGCTCATCTTTTCTATTACTGGAGATCCGTTACTTTCCATTAGCACAGTTATTAGTTGTTGCCTTGTTTATTATTGTTACGATTGTATCATTACAAACAAGAAACAAATCAACCCAAAACCAGGTATGGGCAGGTATGGCTAAGGAAACAGCCCATCAGTTAGGCACCCCGGTTACTTCATTGCAGGGCTGGGTTGAAATGCTGAAAGAAACACCCGGCAGTGAACAAATATCGACCGAGATTGAAAAAGATGTAAAACGTTTGCGGCTTGTAAGCGACCGTTTTGGGAAGATTGGAAGCAGGCCGCAACTTGAACCGCATGATGCAGTGAAGCAGGTGGAAGAAATGGTGGAATACATCCGCAAAAGAGCAACAGGCAAGGTTCATTTTGAGGTATTGAAAAACAGCCAGGAAATGGTAGCTGCACTTTCGCCCCCTTTGTTTGACTGGGTGATTGAAAACCTGCTGAAGAATGCTCTTGATGCCATGGACGGAAAGGGATCAATTAAAGTACAGATGTACAACGAAGAAAAAACAGTTGTGATTGATGTAAGCGATACAGGCAAGGGAATTGCTTCTCAAAACCTGAACAGGGTGTTTAAGCCGGGTTTTACTACGAAAAAAAGGGGTTGGGGTCTTGGCCTGTCGCTGAGCAAACGGATTATTGAACAATACCATAAGGGACAACTGTATGTAAAACATTCGGAGCTGGGTAAAGGCACTACGTTCAGAATTATATTGAAGAAGTAGCCGGGAGTTGGTAGTCGTTAGCCGATAGTTGATAGCCGGTAGTCTTTAGCTGATAGTCATTAGTCGGGAGTGGATAGTTGTTTTAAAACGACTCCAGTTCCAAATAAATTTGATTGAATGGGAGGAGCACTTTACATTTGCAACCCCAAAGCCCAGGTGTTGATTTATTCTGTGGCTTTTGACAAGATCTGAAGTAAGGAAGAAAGAAAAGTATTTAAAATCAGGTATTGGAAAAGAATTCCTGAAGAATTTGAAATAACTGCCCAGGTGTTGAAATTGGTAGACAAGCCACTTTGAGGTGGTGGTGCCCGAAAGGGTGTGCAGGTTCGAATCCCGTCCTGGGCACGGATAAAAAAAGCTTCTCAATGAGAAGCTTTTTTATTGCCCGTAACTGTTACCCTACTCACTACTTTCTACATGATTTTAGTTTCAACAATGCGAACACGAATGACTTCTTTTACCGCATCAGGGTGCAGGTATCCCTGCCTGAAGATGGGCTATACCCGCCTTATGAGGGGCTTTATGTACGAAGGATGAACGAAGGATGGTTGCTTTATCCACGGCTTTGCTGTATCTTAAAAGCGAGTTTAACAGCTATTCTTCATTTATTAAACCTTATTATTTATGGCTACAAGTGAAAACAACTTTCTTCTACACAATGTAAGGGGACAATTAGGCAAACAGATTGTGGTAAAGCATTATGGCCATAAGATTGTGATTACTGCTTACCCCGATATGAGCAGGATTAAACCGAGTGTGAAACAAAAAAAACGAAGAGCACTGTTTTCGGAAGGGGTGGTTTATGCAAAGGCCATTATTGCTGACCCTGAACTGAACGAACTTTACAGGAAGGAAGTGAAAAAAGGAACAGTTTACAATTTTGCGATTAAAGAATTTTTGGATGCGTTTGAGGAGTGAAGTTTATGGTTCATGGTTTATGGTTCATAGTTCATGGTTCATAGTTCATGGTTCATAGTTCATGGTTCATAGTTCATGGTTCATAGTTCATAGTTCATGGTTTATAGTTTATGGTTTATGGTTGGCGTGATGTGGTGAGGGGTTGGAGATTTCTCAGGACACTCATTCTTTAACCGGATAAATCAAGAAGATGCTGCACTGCGGTGTATGCAGCATGATGGAGCTGTGTTACTTTTTTTGTCAATGAATCCAGATCAGTTTCTGTTATTGTGTAATTGTTGCTGTACCTGCTGCTGAGGTAGGCATCATCGAGTAATTGCAGTAAGCGTTTGTCTTCCCCTGTTACCATTGGAAAAACTTCATCTACAACTGTTGTACAGCGGCGGCAGCATTTTTTTAAGGAAGTGATTGCATGTGTTTTTTTATCGAGACCAGTTATTGAAGTAAGGATTGCCCTGCAACAGAGTTCGGTTGCCTGCTGGAGAAAAAATGCTGTGAGCAGATCAGCATTGTGCTGCTGTTGCTGTTGTGCATGTTTTAAAAAAGCGACTGCTTTTGCAAAGCCCTGCTGAAACTGTAACCATGCATTTTGCCTGGCCATGTTGAGTTTTTCTTTATTTATTTCAGGCCAGTCGTTTTTATTGCTCCAGTACAGGAGGTTAAAGGGATTGCATACAAGGTTGTAAAAAACAGAGCCTTCTGTTATTGCTGTTTTTACCTGGTTTGCATGATGCAGTGAAAAATGCAGGTTGGTACCCAGCATGCAACCGGCTTCAATCAATGTTTCAGCAGTGGTGAATTGTTTGGGTGGTAACCATTCCGGAATAACAATGAGCAGATCGGTGGTCAGTTCGGCCCCCTCCTGCAGTGGCTGATGCAGGATGCGGTAAATGCGTTCGGGGCGGATGGTTTGCACAATAAAGGAGGTAATGCCTTTGAGTATTTCATCTTCCTGCAGAAAGGCAGGACTGTTTTCTTCATTTAACAATTCAAGGTTATCGTTGTGCTGTGGCTTTGTTATTTCACCATCGGCAGCGGCATCAAGAAAATTAAAGAGGTAGTACAGTTGGGGAATGAGTTCTTCGAAATAACCGGGCATTCCTATTTTGAGTTCGGTTTCCATGAAATCGAACACAAGACTGCGGAGGTTGCGGCTTAACAAGCGGGGATTACCATATTCGATGAGAGAGTTAAGTGTTTCCATTTTTTTGTTTTTACTTTTTACCAAGCGTTGAAACAACTGTGTAAAAGTTGAAAAAGCTTTGCCGGTAACCTACCCTGCCTGTTTGTATTTTACAACGTACCTCTTGTATTTCACGGGCAGAACAGGGTCGGCGGACAGGGAATTATTTTTCATTAACAATGTAATCAGATTGTTTTTTATATTTACAATGTAAACTGATTGTATTACAGCTTTACAATGTATATTTATTGATTCACAACTACTACATCATTCAATATTTATGGCTGCTGAAACCGGTAAAAATTACTACCTGCTGCTTTTGGATATCCGGGATTCGTCGGTGCTTCCGGCAAAAGAGCTGACGCTGACCATACAGAAACTGGAAGAGCGTCTGCGGGAACTGAACCGCCGATACCGTAAACAACTTGCCCTTAAATTAAGCATTAACTACGGGGATGAGATTGCGGCCCTGCTGGAAACTGCCCAGCCTGTTTTACCGATTGTTCAGGAAATCAGAAACACCCTGTACCCACTGACCAGCCTGCGTTTTGCCGTAGTGTATGGAAAGATTGCCGTTGCGGGGAATGATATACGCAAGGCAGGCGGACCTGTTTTTAAACAGGCTGATGAACGCATCAATGAATTAAAGAAGAAGAATGTTTTTTCGTACTGGCAAACAGGACATGATGCACAGGACCAGGCATTAACTGCACTTTGTAATGTGAGTAATGTATTATTAGAAGAAATGAGCGGATACCAACGGGAGGTTTTTGCTTTACTGGAGCAGGGGTATAACCAGCGTGAGATTGCAGAGGAACTGGGGAAATACCAGCAATCGGTGTGGGATGCCCTGCACCGGAGCAAGGCGCTTTATGTACAGGAGTGTGAAAAAGGGATTGGCAGCCTGCTTGCACTGCTGAAGTAATTTTATCATATTTACAGGAAAATGAGGGGTATGCATGATTTCTGGATAAGCTTATTGATACAGGTTTCTTTTTTTGCGGGATCGTTTATATTATCCACTGTATTGCTGCGGCTGTTTATTATACGCCCACAACGCAAGGAAAAAGAGAAGCAGGCAGAAAAAACCGGAGAGGATAAAAGAAAAGGATTATTGCGTGATACCGGTTTCTGGATTGGTTTTTTTGAGCATATTATTATTTTCATTTTTGTTGCCAATAAAGAGTTTTCGGCACTGGCGATTATTTTTGGTGCGAAAGAATTTGTGCGCAAAGAAGACATTGTAAAAAACCCGGCTTATTATCTTTTGGGGACGTTACTTAATTTTGGCATAGCTTTGATAGCGGTAGAACTGTATCTGAAATTATACCCGTGCTGATTGCTGGAAATAAACCTCCTTAAATTCATATAACATCTATGACAGAAAAAACCATTCATGAAGGAAGAAATGTAAAACGCATCCGTGAGATATTAGGTATTAAGCAGGATGCATTGGCAATGGACTTAGGATTGAGCCAGCAGGCTGTTTCTGCACTGGAGCAGAAAGAGAAAATTGATGAGAAAATTTTAGTTGATGTGGCGAAGGTGTTGAATGTCCCAGTAGACGCAATAAAAAACTTTAATGAAGAAGCTGCACTTAATATTATCAATAATACATTTAATGATAATGCAGTGCTGAATGGAATTCTATATAACCCAACTTTTAACCCTATTGATAAAGTTGTAGAACTTTATGAAAGAATGATTAAGGAAAGGGATGAAAAAATTGCAATGCTTGAAAAAGCTTTAGAAAAGAAATAAGAATCAGGGGAAATAAATAAAAAAGCCTTTGCGGATGCAAAGGCTTTTTTATTTGCAAATAATTATTATCTTAACAGTGCCTGATTCATAGCGAAGCTAACACTATGAATTGACCGAACTACACTGTGCAGACACGATGCTGCTGGCTGCGAGGAATCAGGAAAGGGAAATATAGTAAGGGAAATAAAAAAAGCCCCACGGAGTACGCAGAGCTTAAGAATAATCTTCGGCTTATAGCCTTATTGTGATAAGCTTTCGGAAACAAATATAGTATTGAAACGTCAAAAACAAAAAAAATGGAAAAAATTTTAGGGCTTGATTTAGGTACTAACAGTATCGGTTGGGCAATAAGAGAAGTTGATACAGAATTGGAAAACCAGATTGTAGATAAAGGCGTATTAACATTTGACAAAGGAGTTGGAGAAGGTAAAGCAGGAGAGTTTCCATTGGTGCAAAGAAGGACCGAGAGCAGGCACAAGCGAAGGAATTATCAGGCAGAAAAATACAGGAAATGGAATTTATTACAATGCCTTATCACAAATAACCTTTGCCCTTTAACTATAGAGGAATTGAATGAATGGAAACATTACAAAAAAGGTAAAGGAAGAAAATATCCTCAATCCAAAAAATTTATTGACTGGCTCAGATTTGATTTTAATGGAGATGGTAAACCTGATTTTGAAGAAACAGGATTTACTAAGAATGAAAGCTATTATGTTTTTAGAGCAATTGCTATAAGTGAAAAAGAAGCACATAAAGAAATCTTTCAAAAAAATCCGCAGATTTTAGGTAGAATATTTTATCAATTAGTGCAGCGCAGAGGATTTAAAGGCAGAGACGAAGAAGAAGCTCAAACAATGCTTAAAGGAAGCAAGGACGGATCTATAAAAGGGAGGAATGATATAGCTTCATATTTAGAACAACACAAAACATTAGGTGCTGCACTATATCATCTTCAAAAAGAAAAAAAAGAAAGAATAAGAAAGCGTTATAACCTACGAAGTGATTATGAAAACGAATTAAAACAAATATGCCGGACTCAAAATATTGCAGATCATATTTATAAGCAACTATGGAAAGCTATTGTATGGCAAAGGCCTTTAAGAAGCCAAAAAGGATTAGTCGGCATTTGTACTTTTGAAAAGAATAAAAACAGATGTCCGATAAGTCATCCGCTTTATGAAGAATACCGCACTTGGGCTTTTATTAATAATCTTAAAATTTCTGTTCCTGAAGGCATTAAAAAGGAAACCTATTTACAAGATAAAATCTACCCGTTGTTTTACAATGCAAGTTCAGATTTTAAACTCAGCAGCATTTATAAACAACTGAAAAAAGACGGTGCTTCCTCAGATGCAAATTTCAAAGATGATACAAAAGTAATTTCAGCAAGGCTGCTAAATTTGTTTGAAAAACTGCTTGGAAATAATTGGAAGAAAGAATTTGGCTGGAATGAATCATTAAACAATCAATCGAAAAAATGCTCTTACTCCGTTGAAGATATATGGCATGTTCTTTTCACTTTTGACAGCATAGAAAAACTAAATGAATTTGCCCATGTAAAATTAAATCTGAATGAGGCAGACGCTGAAAAATTCTCAAAAATCAAATTGCAACAAGGCTATGCTACCTTAAGTCTATCTGCCATAAAAAAAATATTACCCTGGTTACGCAAAGGGTTTGTTTACAGTGAAGCTGTTTATTTGGCCAATTTGCCAAAAGTATTCGGAGCGAAAGATATTAGTACAGAGTTAATAGAAAGTTTTGAAGAACTGTATAGCAAACTGAGAGGTGAACATGAGAATGAAAAAATACTGAATAGCTGTGTCAACGATTTAATCAGGCAGGAACTAAACAGCGATAACAGATACAGGATTGAAATGGACAGAGATTTAGATGCTGAAGAATTAAAAACAGTGGAAGATAAATTGATACAGGTATTTGGCATTAAAACATGGGAAGAAAAACAAGAAGTGGGAAAGCATTTTGCTAAAAACTACGTAGCACATTATTATAAAGAATTTTTACAGAAGCCCTTCTATGGTAAAAAAGATGAATTATTCCTCTCAGTGCCAAACCTTCACCAAAGATTAATAAAACATCTGGCAGACACTTATCAGTTAACAGATAAGCAACTCAGTAATCTATGGCATCCCTCCGAGCAAGAAATATACCCTAATGCCAAAGAAAAACAATTAGAAAATGGTGGGAGTATTAAAGTTTTGGGCGAACCGCAACCGATAAGCCGAGGTTTTAAAAATCCGATGGCACTCAAAACAATGCATAAATTGAAAAGGTTGGTTAATTATTTACTGGAATCAAATAAAATTGATGATGAAACCAGGGTTGTTGTAGAAATTGCCCGTGAATTAAATGATGCCAACAAAAGAAAAGCAATAGAAAAATGGCAACGGGCTAGAGAAAAAGAAAATGAAGGTTTTAAAGAAATTATTGATGAAATAAATAAAGAATGCGATACAAACTATAATAGAGAAGACAAAACGCTTATTGATAAAATAAGGCTTTGGAAGGAGCAAAATATGTATTGTCTTTATACCGGAAAAATGATACCGCAATCCGATCTGTTTAATGGCATTAAGTATGACAATGAACATACCATACCAGCGAGTATGAGTTTTGACAATGAACTGAAAAACCTAACTATAGCAGACACTCACTACAACCGGGAAATAAAAAAGAAAAACATACCATACGATTGTCCTAATTATTGGGAAGATGTAACTATTGATGGCATAGTTTACAAACCAATTATACAAAACCTTGAAATGGTATTTGGAAAACGATCTGTTACGATTAAAAAAATAAGAGGTAAAGAAAAAGAATTTGTAACCTTTGAAAGGATTGAACATTTATCTGATTTATATGAGGAATGGAAAAAGAAATCGTCTGACACAAAGGAAATAAAAGATGCGATAATACAAAAGCGACACCTGATAAAAATGGAACTAGATTACTGGCGTAAAAAGCTATACACTTTTACGACAAAAGAATATAAAGCAGGATGGCGCAACAGTCAGCTAAGAGATACACAGATTATTACAAAGTATGCACTGCCATACCTTAAAACAGTTTTCAAAAAAACGGAAGTACAAAAAGGCAGTGTTACGGCTGATTTCAGGAAAATTTATAAGATTATAGATAAATCGGAAAAAAAAGACAGGAGTACTCATTCCCATCATGCAATAGATGCTGCTGTACTAACATTGATACCACCAGCCGCAATAAGAGATAAAATTCTACTTGCCTATAATGAAGAAATTGATAATAAAACTGGGTTTATTTATCATGAAAGGCCCAGAAATTGGAAAAATTTTACAGCATCACATCTGCTTTCAATTGCAGATGATGTATTAATTAATTTTCAGCCACAACACCGAACATTAACTCCTACTTATAAAAACGTTAGAAAACGTGGAAAACAACAATTCGTAAAATTTAAAGATTCAAATGGCAAATGGCACTTTAAAACAGATGAGCAAAATAAAAAAATACCACTCATTGCAAAAGGAGATTCTATAAGAGGCCAATTGCATAAAGAGAGTTTTTTTGGTGCGATTAAGAAAAATGGCGAAATGCTTTTGGTAGAGCGTTACCCTATTGCTGCTTTTACAAGTATCAACGACTGCAAAAATATTGTAGATGATGCAGTGAGAAAAATAGTGCAGGATGAATTGGAAAAAAGGGTAAACAGCGGGCTAAGTTTTGATAGAGCAAAACTCGACCCAATTCCCTTCCCAACTGAAAATGCTTTGATTAAAAAAGTTAGATGCAAAGTAGCCGCAGGACGTGGTTATTTATCTCCAGAAAAAGCACTGCCAGTTCATAGGCACACTTATTTATCAAAACACGAGTATAAGCAAACAACTTATGCGCAAAATGATGAGAATACACTTTGCCTGTATTATGAATTAGAAACTGATAAAAGGATTGAAAGAGCATTTAGAATAGTTGGTTTGTTTGAATTAGCTCAATTGAATCGTAGGAATTATAGTTCAATAAAACATGACTTTGCTTACAATAAAATCAACACAGGAAAAGGTAAGAATAAAATACAATTACCACTTGCATGTATTGTAAAAAATGGCATGAAAGTTATTGGCTACAAGGAAAATTCAGAAGAAATTAAAGATTTATCAAAAACAGAAATCAATAAGCGATTATTCAGAGTCTATAAATTTAATGATGTGGCATCAACTAAATATATTTATTTACAGCATCACAATGAAGCTAGGCCAGACAAGGAATTGGGAGATGGTGACACGATCCTTCAAGTAGAAAAATATCAACCCCGTTTAAAATTAACGGCGGAGAGATTTTCTTTTTTGATTGAAGGGAAACATTTTGAAATTAAGCCAGATGGTACAATTAGTTTGAAATACTAAAGTACCCATTCGTCCGTTTTATTATAGCAAACACCCCGTCCTATGATAAAGCGGACTCTTTATTTTGGCAATCCTGCCTACCTGAAAACCAGTAATGAACAGTTAGTGATTGAGCTGCCCGATACTGGCGAAACCAAGCAAGCCCCCATTGAAGATATCGGGATGCTGATATTGGACCACCAGCAGATCACCATTACACAGGCTGTGATGTCCAGGCTGTTAGCCAATAATACAGCTGTGATTACCTGTGATGAGACCCACCACCCCACCGGGCTTTTCCTGAATTTAGACGGGCATAGTCTGCAAAGCCAGAAGCAGCAGGCGCAGTTAGAAGCCAGCATACCGCTTAAAAAGCAATTGTGGCAGCAAACAGTAATGGCCAAAATCCAGAACCAGGCGGCGCTTTTAGTGCAGGAACGGGAGCAGGCAAAGTTTTTAACGGAGCTTGCCAAAGATGTGAAAAGCGGAGATGCTGACAATGCCGAAGCTGTTGCTGCAGCGTATTACTGGAAACGGGTTTTTCCTGCTTTCCTGGAGTTCAGGCGGGAACGTTATGGCCCTCCGCCTAATAACCTGCTGAACTATGGTTATTCCATTTTGAGGGCGATGGTTGCCCGGAGCCTTGTAGCCAGCGGCATGCTTCCCACTTTTGGTATTCACCACCGGAACCAGTATAACAGCTACTGCCTTGCAGATGATATTATGGAACCTTACCGGCCTTTTGTGGATAAGGTGGTTTGTGATATTGTGCGGATGAACGGGAAGTTTTTAGACATGACCCCGAAGATGAAACAGGCCATACTTGCATTGCCAGCTATGGATGTGCATATGGGCGGGCAGAAAAGCCCGTTGATGAATGCCGTGCAGCGAACCACTGCCAGTTTAGCCAAGTGTTTTGAAGGGAAGACGAGGAAGATTTTGTACCCGGAATTTGTGTGAACCGGAATGTCAGAACCGTGATTTGGGGAGATTTGATTGATTGAACAGATTGCTTCGGTCGTGCCTCCCTCGCAATGACGTTTACGAATGAACCTGTTTTATATAACCATGTATGAACGCTTTAATGCCTATAGAATAATGTGGGTGCTTGTATTTTTTGACCTCCCCACTGAAACCAAAAAGGAGCGGAAGATTTATGCCCGGTTCCGCAAGGAAATTATGGCCGACGGATTTTCCATGTTCCAGTTCAGCATTTACCTGCGGCACTGCCCCAGCAAGGAAAATGCGGATGTGCATATTAAACGGGTAAAAGGAATGCTGCCAGCCAAGGGGCATGTAGGTATTATGTGTATTACCGACAAACAATTCGGGATGATGGAAATTTTCAGGGGAAAGGAAATGGTTGACAACCCTGACACTGTACAACAGCTTGAACTATTTTAAAGAACAGGATAAAAAAAACGGGTTTAAGACCCGTTTTTTTTATCCTGAAAAG